>ERZ839767.2167-NODE-2167-length-26660-cov-4.324525_pt1 | contig 26660 bp, 13 predicted proteins | sample MGYA00519879_ERZ839767 | MGnify/ENA primary metagenome ERZ839767 (study PRJEB31850, sample SAMEA3708852) | human gut metagenome | biome: human gut; feature: human-associated habitat; material: faeces | place: China | collected 2014 ... | reverse complement strand
TCGTTATCAACGGAACATTCAGGTCGATAGCCGCACGACGGATTTTATATCCGTTGTCAAGTTCTCCGGCCGTAAGATTCTTCGGAATATTGACCACCATATCTATCTCCTTATTATGAAGCATTTCAAGAGCCTGCGGGTACTGATCCGTCTCGCTCGGCCAGTAAACAAGTGTACTTTCGATACCGTTTTCCGCAAGCGTACGATGTGTTCCTCCGGTAGCAAAAAGTTTATAACCCTTATCTACCAGCATACGCGCAGCTCCCATCATATCTACTTTCTGCTTCGGAGTGCCGGTAGACAGAAGAATGTTCTTTTTTGGAATACGGTAACCCACGGAAAGCATCGCTTTCAGAATTGCACAGGAAGTATCACTTCCGATACAACCCACTTCACCGGTAGAAGCCATATCTACCCCCAGTACGGGATCAGCTTTCTGCAAACGGTTAAATGAAAACTGAGATGCTTTGATACCGACATAATCGAGTTCGAAAAGATTTTTCGAAGGTTTCTCTACCGGAAGACCGAGCATCACTTTTGTAGCCAGTTCGATAAAGTTGATCTTCAACACCTTGCTGACAAACGGAAAACTACGCGAAGCGCGAAGATTACATTCGATCACCTTGATGTCATTCTCACGGGCCAGATACTGGATATTGAACGGACCGGAGATATTCAGCACCTTTGCAATCTCACGACTGATACGCTTGATACGGCGAACCGTTTCTACATAAAGTTTTTGCGGCGGGAATTGAATGGTCGCATCACCGGAATGTACGCCGGCAAACTCGATATGCTCACTGATAGCATAAGCGATAATCTCGCCGTTTTGAGCCACAGCGTCCATCTCCACTTCTTTGGCGTGCTCGATAAACTGGCTTACCACTACCGGATGCTTCTTTGATACATTGGCTGCCAGTTTGAGAAAACGTTCCAATTCTTCTTGGTTGGAACAGACGTTCATAGCCGCACCACTTAACACATAGGACGGCCGGACAAGCACCGGAAAACCGACTTCATCGACAAATTCATTGATATCGTCCATCGAAGTAAGTTCTCGCCAACGGGGCTGATCTACCCCGATGCGGTCGAGCATGGCAGAGAACTTCTCACGGTCTTCCGCATTGTCGATGCTCTTGGCAGAAGTGCCGAGTATATTGACCTTCTGCGCATCCAGCCGCAAAGCAAGATTATTCGGAATCTGACCACCGGTAGAGACAATGACTCCATGCGGATTTTCCAGTTCGAGAATATCCATCACACGCTCGAAGGTCAGCTCATCGAAGTAAAGACGGTCGCACATGTCGTAATCGGTAGATACTGTCTCCGGATTATAATTGATCATGACGCTGCGCCAGCCTTCCTTGCGGATCGTATTCAACGCCTGCACGCCACACCAGTCGAATTCAACGGAAGAACCGATGCGATAAGCACCGGAACCTAACACAACGATCGATTTACGATCGCCTAAATAGGTTACATCATTGGCCACACCACTATAAGTGAGATACAGATAATTGGTCTGTGCCGGATATTCGGCGGCCAAAGTATCGATCTGCTTTACAACCGGAAGCACACCTACACTTTTACGATGCTTGCGGATAAAAAGAATGCCCTCTTCCATATCGCCTTCATAGCCGATGGCACGGGCTATCTGAAAGTCTGAGAAACCTTGCCGCTTGGCTTGCTTCAACAGTTCGAGAGGTAACTCTGCGATCTGTTTATGATTGTTTCCCCAGCTATGCAACTCTTCGGAAGTACGCATGATGTTCATCAACTTCTGAAGAAACCACTTATCTATTTTCGTCAGTTCGTGCACCTGATCGATCGTATAGCCGGCACGGAAGGCCTTAGAAATAACAAAGATACGTTTATCCGTAGGTTCCCGCAACGCTTTATCGATGTCGGCGATGACAAGTTCCTTGTTTTCTACAAAGCCGTGCATCCCCTGCCCTATCATGCGAAGCCCTTTCTGGATAGCTTCTTCAAAAGTACGGCCGATGGCCATCACCTCACCTACCGACTTCATGGAAGAACCCAACTCTTTATCGACGCCATGAAATTTACCTAAATCCCAACGGGGAATTTTGCAGACAACATAGTCCAATGCCGGTTCGAAGAAAGCACTGGTCGTTTTCGTTACAGAGTTCTTCAAATCGAACAATCCATAGCCGAGCCCTAATTTGGCGGCAACGAAAGCCAACGGATAACCTGTTGCCTTGGAAGCCAATGCGGATGAACGTGAAAGGCGGGCATTAACTTCGATCACGCGATAATCTTCCGATTCGGGATCGAATGCATACTGCACGTTACATTCACCCACGATGCCGATGTGGCGTATAATGCGAATGGCAAGCTCGCGCAATTTATGATATTCTTTATTCGTCAACGTCTGAGAGGGAGCTATAACGATAGACTCACCGGTATGGATCCCCAACGGATCGAAATTTTCCATATTACAAACCGTAATACAGTTATCGAACCGGTCACGCACCACCTCATATTCCACCTCTTTCCATCCTCGCAACGATTTTTCTACCAGCACCTGCGGAGAGAAAGCAAAAGCTTTTTCCACAAGTACATTCAGTTCCTCTTCATTGTCGCAGAAACCGGAACCGAGTCCGCCAAGAGCGTAGGCGGCACGGACAATCACCGGATAACCTAAAGCAGTAGCGGCACGACGGGCATCTTCCACATTCTCCACCGCTTCGCTCTTGATGGTTTTTACATCGATCTCATTCAGTTTTTCTACAAAGAGCTCCCGGTCTTCCGTGTCGATAATCGCTTGTACAGGCGTACCTAACACCTGTACATTATATTTTTTCAATACTCCCGATTTATATAGAGCCACCCCACAATTCAACGCTGTCTGTCCCCCGAAAGAGAGTAAAATTCCTTCAGGACGTTCTTTTTCGATTACTTGCTCCACGAATTCCGGCGTGACAGGCAAATAATATATCTTATCAGCTACCCCCTCGGATGTTTGTACCGTGGCAATATTCGGGTTTATCAACACACTATAAATCCCCTCTTCCCGAAGAGCCTTTAATGCTTGCGAACCGGAATAATCAAATTCCCCGGCTTCCCCTATCTTTAATGCCCCTGACCCTAATAGCAAAACCTTTTTTATCTTCATTTCAAATTCTAATTTTTAAATTCTAAACTGATTTATTGGATAATTTCATCGCTTCAATAAAATTATCGAACAAAAACTCCGTGTCTACCGGACCACTTGACGCTTCTGGGTGAAACTGAGCTGAAAAGAAAGGTTTCTTTTTATGGCGAATACCTTCATTCGTACCGTCATTCACATTCACGAAAAGCGGCTCCCAATCAGCGCCCAACGTATCATTGTCTACAGCATATCCATGATTCTGACTGGTAATGAAACATCTGTTTGTCCCCACCATACGCACCGGTTGATTGTGACTACGATGTCCGTATTTCAATTTATAGATTTTTGCGCCACCTGCTTTAGACAGCAATTGGTTACCCATGCAAATGCCAAAAATTGGTTTGTCGGACATCTCCATCGCTTTACGAATGTGCTGAACAGCCTCATCGCACGTATCAGGGTCGCCCGGACCGTTTGATATAAATAATCCGTCATATTCAAGTCCGGTAAAGTCGTAATTCCATGGTACGCGGATAACGGTTACATCACGCTTCAACAAGCAGCGTATAATGTTCGTTTTCACACCGCAATCTACCAACACCACTTTCTTCTTTCCTTCTCCTTCATTGTAACGAATCACCTCTTTACAAGAGACCTTATCTACATAATTCACTCCGCTATATACGGCATCAGGTACAGACTCCGGTTCATCGTCAAAGACAATCTTACCCATCATCACTCCATGTTCGCGAAGCACTTTAGTCAGTTCGCGGGTATCGATTCCGGTAATGCCCGGTACTTGTTCCCGTTTCAACCAATCGGCCAGACTCTCTACGGCATTCCAATGACTGTATTCGTAGCTGTAATCGCTGACGATAATAGCCTCCGCATGAATTTTTTCGCTCTCCATAAAGGTCGACAGTCCGTTCGGTTCAATGGTAAAAGGAGGAACTCCATAATTACCCACCAACGGATAAGTCAATGTCATTAGCTGCCCTGCATAAGAGGGGTCGGTAAGACTCTCCGGATAACCCATCATTGCCGTGTTAAATACAACTTCGCCCGCAACAGGTTTCTCATAACCAAACGACTTTCCGTGAAAACGGCTTCCATCGTCGAGGATTAGTGTTACATTTCTCATTTCAGATATGTTGTTGTTTTCTTAGAATTGATATACTTGTTCTATATAATTTATAAACGCCTGATTCACCAGTTTCACTCCTCCGGGAGTTGGATAATCGCCGCTGAAATACCAATCGCCCAAATGATTCGGGCAGGCTTCTCTCAATCCCTCACGTGTCTGGTATACAATTTCCGTCTTGGCCTGAGTACCTTGGGGTGTAAGCAATTCCACCATCTTGGCAGAAATCTCTTCATCGGTAAAGGGAGCATATATCTCTTTCACGTAATTCACCATTTGCTCTTTGGGCAAATTTACCTGGTCTTTCGATTTCTTATAGGCCCTTTCAATCACATCGCGCATGTCCCGCTCTTTCAATAACTCGATGGCTGCCTTAAATGCGATAAACTCATTCATCTTGGCCATATCGATACCATAATAATCCGGATAACGAACTTGCGGAGAAGAAGATACTATGACTATTTTCTTCGGATGCAATCTATCTAATATATTAATAATACTCTGCTTCAAGGTAGTTCCTCTTACAATGCTGTCGTCAATCACTACTAAGTTATCGACATAAGGAACCAAACTTCCGTAAGTGATATCGTAGACGTGAGCCGCTAAATCATTCCGGCTATTGCCTTCCGCGATGAAAGTACGCAGTTTAATATCTTTTATAGCTACTTTCTCACTACGGATTCGCATTGAAAGGATTTTATCGAGCTCTTCATGAGTCGGATTATGTCCTAAAGCTTCAATCTCTTTTATTTTCAATTGGTTAAGATAATTGTCGAATCCTTCCAACAGACCGTAGAAAGCCACTTCTGCCGTATTCGGAATAAAGGAAAATACGGTGTGCTCTATATCGTAGTTCACGGCTTTTAAAATGGGTTCGACCAGTTTCTCACCTAACATTTTTCGTTCTCTATAAATATCCACATCGCTACCCCGACTGAAATAGATACGCTCAAACGAACAGGCTTTTACATTCTTCGCTTTATTTATTTGCGCCAAACGCATCTTTCCATCTTTACTCATCAGCAAGGCTTGTCCCGGCGAAAGCTCATGAACCGAATCAGCCGACACATTCAAAGCGGTCTGAATTACAGGACGCTCCGATGCCAACACCATTATTTCATCATCCATATACCAGAAAGCCGGCCGGATGCCCCAAGGGTCACGCATGGCAAAAGATTCTCCGCTACCGGTAAGGCCGCAGATAACATAACCGCCATCCCAGTCTTTACTCGATGAGCGGATGACGTTCGACAAATCAATATTTTCCTCAATGGCATGGGTTATATCCATACCTTCCAAACCTTCTTGCTTATATTGTTGGTAAAGCCGTTCCACTTCTCTATCGAGGCGATGGCCTACTTGTTCCAGCATGATATAGGTATCGGAATAAACACGGGGATGTTGGCCTTCGGCTGTAATCTGCTCGAAGATTTCATCCACATTCGTCATATTGAAATTACCGCAAAGGGCCAGATTCTTTGCTCTCCAGTTATTCCGTCTTAAAAAGGGGTGAACATAAGAAAGACCACTTTTACCGGTGGTCGAATATCTTAAATGCCCCATGTAAACTTCTCCAGCAAAAGGCAAACAACGCTGCGCATAATCCGCATCATGTAATTGTTCAGGCGTTAAATCTTTAAACTTACTTTGTACCGTAGCAAAGATTTCGGTAATAGCCTCCGTTCCCAACGCCCGCTCTCGGAACATGTATTCTTCTCCGGGGTTCGCCTCTAACTTGACACAAGCCAAACCGGCTCCTTCTTGCCCTCGGTTGTGTTGCTTTTCCATCATCAAATAGAGCTTGTTCAGCCCATACATCCACGTTCCGTATTTCTGCTGATAATATTCAAGCGGCTTCAACAAACGAAGCATCACCACACCGCATTCATGCTTTAACTGTTCCATATTACTCTCTTATTACCTTAATTATATCTATTCTACTGTAACAGACTTTGCCAAATTCCGAGGTTGGTCCACATCCTTTCCTTTACATACCGCAATATAATAGGCAAGTAACTGGAGAGGTATGGTAGCGATTAACGGCTCTAAACATTCTACGGTTTTAGGCAATTCGATGCAATCGTCCGCTATCCGGGCTATTTCCTCATCACCTTCCGTTACCAATGCTATGACTTTTCCTTTACGCGCTTTTATCTCCTGAATGTTGCTGACTACTTTGTCGTACATGCCGTTCTTGGTAGCTAATACCACCACCGGCATTTCCGCATCAATCAGGGCGATGGGCCCATGCTTCATCTCCGCAGCCGGATAACCTTCGGCATGTATATAAGATATTTCTTTTAACTTTAATGCTCCCTCCAACGCTACCGGATAATTATACCCGCGTCCCAGATATATAAAGTTATGCGCATACGTAAAGATGCGGGCTAATTCCGCTATTTTCTGATTGCTGTCCAACACACGCTTCATCTTGGCAGGAATCAACGTCAGTTCCTGAACCAACTCCAGGAATGTTTCTTCCTCTATGGTTTTCTTCTCCTTGGCCAGTGTCAAAGCAAGCATTGTCAATACGGTTACCTGACCGGTAAAAGCTTTCGTTGAAGCAACCCCAATTTCCGGTCCCACGTGTATGTACGAGCCGGTATGGGTGCTCCGCGCGATAGAAGAACCTACCGCATTACAAATTCCATATATAAAAGCTCCTCTACTCTTAGCCAACTCTACAGCTGCTAAGGTATCAGCGGTTTCACCCGACTGAGAGATAGCTATCACTACATCATCTTCATAAATAACCGGATTGCGATAACGGAATTCCGAAGCATATTCCACCTCTACCGGTATCCGGCAGAACGTTTCGATTAATTGCTTTCCTATCAGTCCGGCATGCCAGGAAGTTCCACAGGCAACAATGATAAAACGTCTTGCTTTCAACAATTTATCTTTGTGGTCAATGACAGCAGATAGCGCCACATTCGTGCCTTCCACATTGATACGTCCACGCATGCAATCGTTGATGCAATCGGGTTGTTCGAAAATCTCCTTCAACATAAAGTGCGGATACCCACATTTCTCCAATTGTCCGAGGTTCATCTCCACGGTTTGTACTTCCGGATTCATTTTCACATTATCCAAATCGACAACCTCCAGCTCTTTTCCCCGCTGCATCACTGCAATCTCTCCATCCTCCAGATAGACCATCTGGTCGGTATATTCAATAATAGGTGAAGCATCCGAACCCAAAAAGAATTCATTTTCGCCTATACCTACCACTAACGGACTACTCTTTCGGGCAGCAATAATCATATCCGGATTCCGTTTATCGAGCACGGCGATGGCGTATGCGCCAATCACCTCATGGAGGGCAAGCTGCACAGCTGTCAACAAATCAAGTTTATTGGAAACTTGCATATATTCGATTAATTGAACCAGGACTTCGGTATCCGTACTTGTTTTAAAAATATATCCTTTACGCTGCAAACGTTCTTTAAGAAGCGCGTAATTTTCAATGATACCGTTATGAATAAGAGCTAAATTTTCTGAAGAAGAACAGATTGGATGGGCGTTTAATTGACAAGGTTCACCGTGAGTAGCCCATCGAGTGTGGGCAATACCAATAGTACCTGAAATATCTTTTTGCTCGACAAAGGCCTCTAAATCGGAGACCCGCCCCTTTGTCTTATATACATTTAAATCTCTATTTTCGTTTATCAACGCTATTCCCGCACTGTCGTAACCCCTATATTCTAAGCGCTTTAGACCTTTAACGAGGACAGGGTAAGCATCTCTCTTACCGATATAGCCTACGATTCCACACATATACGATTATTTTTTATAACGGTGCAAAGATAATATATTCAATTTATAAAAACACAAAATAAACAGGATAAATCCATATTTAATATTACATTTCATTTTCAAAACTTAAGCGACCTCTGTTTCTCTCATTTTTCCATAGCCGAACAAACAGAATCTGTCGGCACCAATAATTATATATAAGGAGACATTTTATTTACTTCTAGAATCCTATTCATGCCGAGCAACAGTCTGGCGAATATGCACAATGATTGTTTTTTTTATTCACTAAATATACAAATAAAAGAGAAAAATGAATCCATTAAACTTATAAATCAAAACCAAAATAATACATTACGATTACAAATTATCAAATTACAATACGTAATACTTTCAATTATTAACCGTTTTATTCCATCAGTTGACTTTTTGAAAAGAGAAAAGCGAATAAATATATTAAAATGAAATAAAATATATAATTTTGCAAACAGATAGGACGCAAAATAGCAGTATTTCATCAATAATCGAAATAAATAATGGTAAAAAGAGAACATTTTAACAACCAAGAGAAGAGTACTCCTTTCCAGCAGCCGACCCAACTGGGATTATACAATGCTGCAAACGAACACGACGCATGTGGAGTAGGAATGATTGTAAACATTCACGGTAACAAATCTCATGAATTGGTAGACGCTGCCTTAAAGGTGTTGGAAAACATGAGACACCGTGGAGCTGAAGGAGCGGACAACAAAACGGGAGATGGAGCCGGTATCATGATACAGATACCGCATGAGTTCATCTTGTTACAAGGTATCCCTGTCCCTGAAAAAGGAAAATACGGAACAGGACTCGTTTTTTTACCTAAAGATGCCAAGGAACAATCGAATATTCTTAGCATCATGATTGAAGAAATTGAGAGAGAAGGACTAACATTGATGCATCTGCGTAATGTTCCGACCAACTCAAGCATTCTGGGAAAAGACGCTTTGGCTACGGAACCGGATATCAAACAGATGTTCATTACCGGAGTTACAGACGTAGAGAACTTTGAAAGAACGCTTTATATTATTCGTAAAAAAATAGAAAACCGGGTACAGAACAAAGAGTTCTATATCGTTTCTCTATCCAACAAAAACATTGTATATAAAGGAATGTTGTCCTCGCTACAGGTCAGGGAGTATTTTCCGGACTTGACAAACCATTATCTGACAAGTGGACTGGCTTTGGTACATTCTCGGTTTAGTACCAATACATTTCCTACCTGGAGTTTGGCACAGCCTTTCAGATTGTTGGCACACAACGGAGAAATCAATACCATTCGCGGTAACCGTGGTTGGATGGAAGCGCGTGAAAGTGTTCTTTCATCGCCTGCATTGGGAAATATTAAAGCCATACGCCCCATCTTACAACCGGGAATGAGCGACAGCGCCTCATTAGATAATGTATTGGAGTTTTTTGTCATGTCGGGACTTAGCCTGCCTCACGCCATGGCCATGTTGGTACCGGAATCATTTAATGAGAAAAATCCTATCAGTGAAGATTTAAAAGCTTTTTACGAATACCACTCCATCTTGATGGAACCTTGGGACGGGCCTGCTGCACTGCTCTTCAGCGACGGACGTTATGCCGGTGGAATGCTCGACCGTAACGGTCTGCGCCCGGCCCGCTACCTTATTACCAATAACGATATGATGGTGGTAGCATCCGAAGTGGGTGTGATGGATTTTGAACCGGGGGAAATCAAACAAAAAGGACGCCTACAGCCGGGTAAAATCTTATTGGTGGATACGGAAGAAGGCAAAATCTATTACGACGGAGAACTAAAGGAACAACTGGCCCAGGCAAAGCCATACCGCAACTGGTTGTCCACAAACCGTATAGAACTTGATACGCTAAAAAGCGGACGCAAGGTAGACAACAAGATAGAGAACTTCAACTGCATGTTGCATACCTTTGGTTACACGCGCGAAGATATTGAGAAAACAATCATCCCTATGAGCACCAACGGCGTGGAACCCACCGCATCGATGGGTAACGACACTCCGCTTGCCATACTTTCGGACAAGCCACAGTTGATGTTCAATTATTTCCGTCAGCAATTTGCACAGGTAACCAATCCGGCCATCGACCCGATAAGGGAAGAGCTGGTCATGTCATTGAGCGAATACATCGGAGCGGTGGGCATGAATATTATGATTCCGGACGAGAGCCACTGCAAAATGGTACGTCTCCCCCATCCTGTATTGACTAACGCACAGTTGGACATTCTCTGTAATATCCGCTACAAAGGATTCAATACGATAAAGTTGCCCATTGTCTTTGAAGTAAGTAAGGGAAAAGCCGGATTGCAGGAAGCGCTGGCCGATATATGCAAGAAAGCCGAAGAGTCTGTTGCCGACGGGGTTAACTATATTATTCTCTCCGACCGGGATGTAGACCAAGACCACGCGGCCATCCCTTCGTTATTGGCGGTCAGTGCCGTACATCATCATTTAATTTCCGTACAAAAGCGTGTACAAACAGCGCTTATTGTAGAAAGCGGTGAAATTAGGGAAGTAATGCATGCGGCTCTTTTATTGGGCTACGGAGCCAGTGCCATCAACGCTTACATGGCATTCGCCGTGTTAGACGACTTGGTTAAACGGGGCGAAATCCAGTTGAATTACGAAACGGCCGAGAAGAACTATATCAAAGCTATCTGCAAAGGATTGTTCAAAATTATGAGTAAGATGGGTATCAGTACCATCCGTTCATACCGTGGCGCAAAGATATTCGAAGCCGTCGGTTTAAGCGAGGAACTGCTGAAGAGCTACTTTGGCACCTCTACCTCTTCTATTGGAGGTATCCGCCTGGAAGAGGTTGCCCAAGATGCGATTGCTCTCCATAACGAAGGCTTCCACTCCAAAGATACGGATGATATGCTTCCTAACGTAGGACAATTTGCTTTCCGTAAAGATGGCATCAAGCATGCCTGGAATCCTGAGAGCATCTCTACCTTGCAGTTGGCCACCCGCTTGGGAAGTTACAAGAAGTTTAAAGAATTCACTCATCTGGTAGATGAGAAAGAGAGTCCTATCTTCTTACGCGATTTTCTGCACTTCCCCAAGAACCCGATTCCTATAGAACAGGTAGAACCGGTAGAGGAAATTGTGAAGCACTTTGTAACCGGAGCCATGTCTTTTGGCGCCATCAGCGAAGAAGCTCATGAAGCACTGGCTTTGGCTATGAATAAATTAGGAGCGCGAAGCAACACCGGAGAAGGTGGCGAAGACTCCGCACGCATCACAGCTACCCACGACGGCATTTCGTTACGAAGCAAGACGAAGCAAATTGCCTCCGGACGCTTTGGGGTTACCGCCGAATACTTGGTGAATGCAGACGAAATACAAATTAAGGTGGCACAAGGAGCCAAGCCGGGCGAAGGCGGACAGTTGCCGGGATTCAAAGTAGACGAAGTGATTGCTAAAACACGCCACTCTATTCCGGGTATTTCTTTGATATCACCTCCGCCTCACCACGATATTTATTCTATCGAAGATTTGGCTCAATTAATTTTCGATTTAAAGAATGTAAATCCGAAAGCGAAAATAAGCGTAAAACTGGTAGCCGAAAGTGGTGTGGGAACCATTGCAGCCGGTGTAGCCAAAGCTAAAGCGGACATTATCGTTATTTCCGGAGCGGAAGGCGGAACGGGTGCGTCGCCGGCTTCTTCGATGCGATATGCGGGAATTTCGCCGGAAATAGGATTGAGCGAAACACAACAGACATTAGTTATCAATGGTTTGCGCGGACAAATACGCTTACAGGTAGACGGACAGATTAAAACCGGAAAAGATATCATCATCATGTCGATGTTAGGAGCCGAAGAGTTTGGTTTCGGTACAACAGCCCTCATCGTATTAGGTTGTGTCATGATGCGTAAATGCCACACCAATACTTGTCCGGTAGGTGTTGCCACACAAGACCCGGTACTGCGTGAACGTTTCAGAGGACGCTATGAATATCTGGTGAATTACTTCACCTTCCTGGCAACTGAAGTACGTGAGTATCTGGCCGAAATGGGCTTCACTAAATTGGAAGACATTGTGGGACGCACCGATTTGATAGAAGTGAAACCTGCCCCGGCCGGTAGCAAGGCATCTTTGCTGGACTTCAGTCATTTACTGAACCGTATCCCAAACGATGCAGCCATCCATCAGGTAACAGAGCAGATTCATGATATTGAGAATGTAAAAGACATAGAAATAATCAAAGCAGCTAAAGAAGCTATCGAAAAGGGGAAAGAGATATCGCTCGAATATGCCATCGCCAATACCGACCGTTCGGTTGGCGCCATGCTTTCGGGAGCCATAGCAAAGCAACACGGACAGGCCGGTCTGCCCGACCCTACCTTGAACATCAAATTCAAAGGTTCTGCCGGACAAAGTTTCGGCGCTTTCTTAACTCGCGGAGTAAACTTCAAACTGGAAGGCGAAGCCAATGACTATTTAGGCAAGGGATTGTCGGGAGGACGTATCTCCGTATTGCCTCCGGTACGCAGCAATTTTGAAGCGGAAAACAATACCATTGCCGGTAACACCTTATTATATGGAGCTACCAGCGGAGAGATTTATATAAACGGACGTGTGGGAGAACGATTCGGCGTTCGTAACTCGGGTGCCATTGCTGTGATTGAAGGAGCCGGAGACCACTGCTGCGAATACATGACAGGCGGACGTGTTGTCGTGTTAGGCGAAACAGGACGTAATTTTGCCGCAGGTATGTCGGGCGGTGTAGCCTATGTATGGGATAAGAAACACAACTTCGATTATTTCTGCAACATGGAAATGGTGGAGTTGAGTTTGGTAGAGGAAGCAAGTTACCGCAAAGAACTGCACGAACTTGTCCGCCAACATTACCTCTATACAGGTTCTAAGCTGGCGCGTACCATGCTCGATGACTGGAACCATTATATAGACGAGTTCATTCAGGTAGTACCGATAGAATACAAACGGGTACTCCAAGAAGAGCAAATGCGCAAGCTGCAACAGAAAATCACTGACATGCAGAGAGATTATTAATTACATTTATCAACGAAAACAAAAGAATACGATACAATGGGAAATCCAAAAGCATTTTTAACCATACCTCGTCAAGAAGCTGGTTACCGCCCCATACACGACCGCATTACCGATTTTGGTGAAGTGGAACAGACACTGAATTCCAGTGAACGCAAATTGCAAGCATCCCGCTGCATGGATTGCGGCGTACCTTTCTGCCACTGGGCTTGTCCGCTAGGCAACAAGCAACCTGAGTGGCAAGACGCGCTAAGCAAAGGAAAATGGGAAGAAGCATATAAACTATTGACTGCGACTAATGATTTTCCGGAATTTACCGGACGCATCTGCCCCGCTCTTTGCGAAAAGAGTTGTGTATTGAAACTGAGTTGCGAATCGCCTGTAACCATTCGCGAAAACGAAGCCGCCATCATTGAAGCCGCTTTCAGAGAAGGCTATGTAAAAGTGGTAATTCCGGAACGTAATGGGAAAAAAGTGGCTGTGATAGGAGCCGGTCCGGCCGGATTAGCTGCCGCCAACCAACTAAATAGAAAAGGATACACGGTTACTGTTTTCGATAAGATGGAAGCTCCGGGCGGACTACTCCGTTACGGTATTCCAAACTTTAAGCTGAACAAAAAAATCATCGACCGCAGAACCCATGTGATGGAAGAAGAAGGTATACAATTCCAATTGAATACGGAAGTGGATGCTAAGAAACTTCCCGCCGGATACGACGCTTACGTTATCAGCACCGGAACTCCCCAAGCCCGCGATTTATCTATCCCCGGACGAGAATTGAAAGGAATCCACTTTGCTCTGGAGATGCTGGCGCAACAAAATCAAATTCTTGCCGGTATGACCTTCCCTAAAGAAGAATTAGTCAGCGCCAAAGGTAAGAAAGTGTTAGTGATTGGCGGAGGGGATACAGGTAGCGACTGCATTGGAACCAGTCATCGGCAAGGAGCCATCAGCGTTACCCAGATTGAAATTATGCCTCAGCCTCCGGTAGACCATAATCCGGCCACTCCCTGGCCGCAATGGCCTATTGTGCTGAAAACAACTTCCAGCCATGAGGAAGGTTGCATACGCCGTTGGTGCTTGACGTCGAATAAATTTATTGGAAAGAACGGCAAAGTTACAGGTGTAGAAGTAGAAGAAGTGGAATGGATTCCGGCAGCAGACGGAGGACGTCCTCAAATGAAACCGACCGGCAAGAAGGAAATTATTGAGGCCGATATCGTTCTATTGGCAATGGGATTCCTGAAACCGCAACAACCGGAATTTCCGGAGAATGTATTCATTACGGGAGACGCCGAATCGGGAGCCAGCTTAGTAGTAAGGGCGATTGCCGCAGGTAGAAAAACGGCCGAAAAGATAGACAGCTATTTAAGCAAATAACATATTCCGCGGCCTAAATATAGCTGGAACGTTAGTAATTAGGTAAGAATACAATCAACCTAATACACTTATAAGAAACGCCATTTTAGCAGTAGCAAATACTCTTTGCTGCTACCGTTTAATTTAACTCCTCAAAATAAACGGGCTAAAATGGTATTTCTTTTTTATTATAGCCAATTTAATTCCATACATATAAAGAGGGAGAGGTTCGGAATTTTATACCCACTCAGACTTTACAATAACCGAAGAGGTCTGTCAAGACTCAAATTTAAGAAAGAACTACTTTTAATCTAAAACTTGACTACCCTTAAAGACATTAAAAGAACCCTATCATTATTCTATAGGACTTTTTAGCTTTTATTCGTTACCATCTTTCGCTTTTTAGAATGGACGATTTTGTTCTTACACACCTCCATATAAAATGGCCCATAATTGCTATAAAAAATAACTCTTAATGTTACGCCGCATAACTAACTATGTTACAAAAATAACTCTTAATGTGAGAAAGGATAACTAACTATGTGGCGAGAAGCCGGAAAAAGGGAGGTTCCTGTAAACAAAAAGAGGCAGCTTAATTAGCTACCTCTCTTTTCAGAGCCGAAACCCGGACTCGAACCGGGGACCTATTCATTACGAATGAATTGCTCTACCAACTGAGCCATTTCGGCTTTTTACAAACTACAAAGCTCTCTGCTTTTAGATAAAAGACCTTGCTTTTGGTTTTGCGGATGCAAAGATAGTACTTTATAGCGAAATAAAAAGAAAAGAGAACAAAAATTTTACCCACATCTTGTTTTTATTCCGGATTATCCTCTCATCATCCTACCCCAATTAATTTTTTCGGGTTGGAAATACGACTAGGCCTTCTGCTAGCATTCGTTATAAGTGAAAAAAGAAGAGAAGCAAGCCGGGTACTTAACATACCAAAACCCACTCCGGCCACCACATCTGTCAGCCAATGCCGATTGGTATAGATTCTTAAGAGCCCAGTGAAAATAGCGGATAGATAAGCTATTTTACTCCATTGTTTCATTTTCTCCCTATATTCCAATAGAAAGAACTCTGCACTCATAAAAGCCGTTGTGGTGTGTCCTGACGGAAAAGCATTAAAAGTAGAACCGTCGGGGCGCAGAATACCCAACAGATTTTTAAGCGAGTGAACCATTAATGCTGAAATAATATAAGATAAGATTAAAATAATCGTTTTGTCTTTTAGGCTGTGTTTACCTTTTATGCCACAAAATCCGGCTATATAAACTAATACAACGGGAGCATGTTGCAGATAGTCGGCCGCATAAGTATGGCTTACCCCGATGGAATAGACCCAACTCCGTATACCCATATCTACCGATACATGAACTTCTTTAAATATCACACCTAAAAAACCGATAGCGATAAACAATAAAGGTATTACAAAAGGCTTGTAATAATAATAACCCGTCTTTTTAGCCATCCTAGATATATTATTCAAAAGAGCCTGCCTACAAAAACAATATGTATTGAAAGCTCTTTTCAAACAGGACACATAAAATAAAAAAGCATAACAGCGATTTACAGAAGCAAATAAATCAGCATGTTGATTACCGGACTTCCTTACCATCTTTTTGTATTTATAATTTTCTACAAAGGTTCAATCCGGATTTGGAAGAAATTTAGAATTTTATATTTCAAACAGGTTAAAATATGTACCTTTGCTTTGAATTTAACAAACAGTGAAACATGGCAAGACGAAAAAATAAAAAATACACAAGCATCTATATGCTGATAGTCATTGTATGCGCAATAATTGCCGCTTATACAATGCCGAAAGAAGAAAACAAACGTTTTCAAGATACAAGCAACTCCACGCTTCAACAGGTTTATATAGATAGCAACTCCCAACTGGAAATTCCTGCGCCACTCACCAATCGGCCGGAAAAGATTCTGCACAGAACCGGATATACCACTTCATACAACGCTAAGAACAAAATTCCCAATTGGGTAGCCTGGGAGCTAACCCCTTCAAGATTAGTAGAAAGGGAAAGCCGAACGAATGATTTTCTTCCCGACCCTGATTTACCCGAAAAAGAAGCCGTCACCACTCAGGATTATAAAGGTGCCGGTATGGATAGAGGACACATGTGTCCGGCAGCCGACAACAAATGGAAAAGAAAAGCGATGATTGAAAGCTTTTATATGACTAATATCTGTCCGCAAAACCATAATTTAAATCGAGGCGACTGGAAAGAATTGGAAGAGATGTGCCGTGACTGGGCCCGGAAAGAAGGAAAGATTTATATTGTATGCGGGCCTATCTTATACCAAACAAAACATAAAACAATAGGAAAGCATAAAGTGGTAGTACCCGACGCTTTCTTTAAAGTAATATTGGCTATGGGCAAACATCCCAAAGCCATCGGATTTATTTATAAGAATACATCCGGCAACAAACCGCTGGACTTTTACGTCAATACGGTAGATGAAGTAGAACGCATTACAGGAATTGATTTCTTCCCCGCCCTGCCCGATGAGATTGAAAATGTAGTAGAAGCTTCCTACAATTTAAAAGACTGGCTATAGTCTAAAATGAGATTGCCTAATCCGGAAGCGAATCGCTATTAAGAAACTCCTCCAACAATCGGTCAAATTCATCATCGTCGTTGTCATCCTCTGAAGCCGTTTTCTCTTTTACATGAGTTTCCAAAGAAATCTCAGGTAGATTCTGAGCGGTATATTCCGGCAGGTTATTTTCAATACCAAGCTCTATCAATTTATTTCGATATTCATTCAAGCGCTCGGCTAACTTATCCATATTGCCGGTTTGGAAAGAGCTATAAGAAATACTATTGGATAGGAGAACAGCTTCCGTTTCTATACTTAGTTCTACATATTCTATTAAGAACGTTTGTATAGTCAGGTCCGTCTCTTTTTCAGCAACATCTAATATTTCTTCATCTGTTGGAGTATGCAAGGATTTCATTGCTTCACATCCGGTGGGATACATAGAAAGGAAACATTTCAGTCCTTGTATTCTATAATATTGAGCCAGGGCGGAAGGAAAAAAGGGTAATACTTCATTGATGTTCAATGGTTTTATTTCAACAGGAGAGATATGATACCTTTCGCACAACTCATGATACGAATCAATGAAAGCTGGAAATTCTTTCTTCCAGAAAGTTTCGAGTCCGGTAATACATACATCGCCGCGACTCAGCAACTCCGCATAAGAATCATCATGCACCGCCGGACTATATAGTTGCGACAGTACTTTATCCTGTTCAGCTACATCCACTTCCGACGACGTTGCCCCGCAATATTGGTAGTACATTTCGAAATCACCATGCTTACCTCCGGACTTTTCTATTTCTTCCGGCTTAAAATCCGAATAAATAAAGGGGAATAGGCTCCTGACTTCTGTAAGATAACCATAATTCCCTGCGGCATTCTTGATTGCATCAATGCACTTATCCCTGCAACTAGCCTCCAAATCCCATCTTTTCTCAAAATAGTTTCTCAATAAAACATGAATGATTTTGAAACGAAGAGTCTGTTCTTTGTAAGTGTCATTCACGTGCTCAAGAAGAAAGGTTTTATACTCTTCGGCATTCATCTCCTTTCCTATACGCAGCAATAGCGGAAGAATGTCTTCATTACAATAATCATGCAAAATAGCATACTCACCCCACTCCTTCAATTTATCCCTGTCTTCATAATTGCCCTTTTTATACTTGCTCAGGAGTTCAAAGACAGCCTTTTTATTTCCTTTCCGGGCTGCACATTCTATCCAATGCAAGCCCTTGTACGGGTTAAATATCCGCTCATTGTCCCCCATAAAAGTAAGTCCATATTCATACATCTGCTCGGCATACCCCATGGAGGCACCCAGCTTATAGTAGTCCATTACCTTTTTCTTATCTACCATTCCATATTTCTCATCCGAATAGAGCGTGATTAGATAACTCAAGGACTCCTCGCTGGAATTACGCGCTTCCACTTCCAGCATTGCTACAAGCTCTTCTATCGTTACATCCTCCGGTTTATATTCATATTCTATGAAAAGCTTCCCTAAAGACCCTGCTCCCACTCCAAAAAGATTATATCTCTCTAAATTGCATTTCCATGCCTCCTCATAATTGCCATCCAATTCATAGAAATAAGCTAAGTAAAAAATAGATTCGCTATTTTGAGCTATTTGCCCGCGTTTGGCCCATTTATAAGCCTCCTCCGAATTCCCATTTTGCCAATAAAACATAGCCAATGCAGCATACGCATCATTCGCATCTCTCAACACAGCATCCTTATACCATTTTATAGCTTCCTGTTCGGCATGCTCATCAGAGCTATCTCCTATATAGATAGAATAATAGACATCTCCCATATAAGTATAACCGGCATCATATCCCAAATCAATCGCCTTTTGCGCCCATTCTTTCGCTTTTTCTATATCTTTATTGTCTGCGTCCCACAAATAAAACCGGATAAGTTTCTTAATAGAGCGGCGGTCGTTTGCCATAGCTCCTTTCTGATAACATTCCAGCGCAGCTTTTTTATCTATCTCCAGCTTATCACTGCCATATTCAAGCTCTTGTCCTAAATAACTATAGGCCGTGGCACATCCCATGTCCAAAGCCTTTTTATAATAATGCAAAGCCAGCGTATGGTTTTGTTTTACTCCCATTCCCCAAGCATAGTGTATACCCAAACGAAGGAAAGCCAGTGGAATGTGATTGCCTTTTATCGCTTTCTTTAGATACTCAAACGAAATAAAGTGATTGGAAGCTTCTTTGTAATATTTGGCATGCATAATGAAATTGGCATAACAATGGTTTGCCTTAGCCTGCCGTTCTACCATATCCCAAATTTCATTTGTAATAATATCTATTTTCGATTCCAAATCAACAAATATCTGGCATAAAGTGGCTTTTGCTTTGGGATTACCTCGCTCTGCAGACGAGAGAAAGGCTATAATGGCATCGTTATACTCTTTCTCCTTATATAAAACTTCGCCCTCTTCGTAATCAAAATCATTCTCAAAATCATTCTCTTCCTGAATATCAAACAAAGGGTCGCTATCATCCTCGGCAAGCGACTGGTTCAACACTAACTTTACATTATTAAGTAAGAGGGCAAATTTGCGTTCCGGATTTGGATAAGCATCTATCCAATGTTTATTTTGCAAGCGCATCCGTAAGCCGTTCTCCACAGACAACTCGTTTACGACATAAGGAATGATGAATTTCTTTTTATGCTGTGCCTGAGTGATTTCATTTTTCACCCATTCCGATTCCAAAGCTTCATTGCTCAATATCACCACTAATGCCCGACTGGCATTTATGGCTTCTACTATTTCATCGTCATAATCTCTGCCGGCTCCTTTACTATCTAAATCACGCGGGGCATACCAACAACGAATACCTTCTTCTTCAAGTGTATGGCACACGGCTTTAACTATACTAATATATTGGCTTTTATAACTAATAAAAATATCGTATTTCATACACTCTGTATTTATGTGATTCAAGTAGAAGATTTAAAATTACATATTATTGGTTGACAAAGATATAAAAGTATCAGTCACTAAAAAGGGTATTCTTTTATTTTTTATAGAGATTCATATAAAACAGAAAAAAAATGAAAAGGGCTCCCATCTTTTATGATTTAAAATTTGAGCACAAATGAATCCATATCCCTAATCGAAAAGAACTTTCCTGCAAATAATTCATTCGTCAATATCTCCATCAAACAGAGACATTAAGTGCCACTTATTGATATACCATCTATTATTTAGCATCCGTTCGATATATAATCCTCCAAAATAGCACACATTTATCTTTTCATTAACGAAGTTAACTGCATGGAGCCATGAAGTCAATTATAGAGAGAAAATAAGTTAACTTCATGGACTTATGAAGTTAACTGCATAAAAAATCAATTAGTTCCATAAACCCAAAGACATATCGGAGCCCGGTTCTCATCTAAAAGAGGAAAATCATTATATCTTCATTCTTTAGCATCTTCAAAGCTCCACTTCTTCGTTCTCTTTTTTGCCCGATAATAAGCCGCTATATAGTCGAAAGCAGCATTCAACATCAGAGAATTTTTCTCATAACGTTCCCATATTATACGGCATAACTTATGCAAAGAGGTGGATGCCTGAGGTGCTTTTCCACGCATAAAAGGGTCACATGACAAATAATTATGTAGTATCTCCACAATTAATGCAGGTGGACGTTTTACCATTTTAGCTAAAGCTATAACCTCCGGTACTTTAGGTGTCATTGTATCCGGAATCAACTGAAAGTATAAATGCAAGGTTAAAGTATAGACTCTTATATCCGAAAGAAAACTTTCAGCATCTTTATGTAGCTTCTTTAAATCTAAAAAATACTCATTCCAAAAAGGCTGAAACGGGTCACTTTCATCTTCCAAATCATCATAAAATGGCAAAGGAATAGTAGGATACCATCTAAGAAATTCGTACATTCTACGATATACAGCACTTGGAGAACGTCCTATCGTCTTCGCCAAATCAAGAATTTGGAGAGAGTCTTTCTTTTTCATCCCCACCGGTTTTTTAAAATAAAGATCTAATACAAGAATAGATTCTTCCTTTGTCCATTTAACTGCTTTCATAGATTTGCCTTTTGTGTTATTATGTGTTTTTCAATGAGGCAAATATAACATTTACTTCCTAATAATCAAGAAATGCAGACACTTATTTTCCTATCAAAGGCCTAAAAATATTAAAATACTCCTGCAACACAAATGTTGTGAAAGAAATAATACTTAAAGATAGATACAGCCAAATAGTTATTTTATCTTTGCCGGAAGAAAAAGCGAAGATAAGCTGCACCTTGCCATAAAAAATGAACAAGTTCATTTTATTCTGCTCTCGGTTTGCATTATCTTTGCAGAAGTATAGATAGAAAAGAAACATGAAGAAGAAAAGATTATTATTTATTATACTTGCCATCGTTCTCATAATTGGAAGCACATGTGCCGGAATTGCTTACTACTATCTCTTTAGTCCCATTATAGGAACCAAGCAAACTACCTATATTTACATTGATAATCAGGATACAGTAGAAAGTATAATACAAAAGATAAAGAAAGAAGGAAATGTAAAACAATTGCAGGGATTCGAATATATGGCCTCTTATTACGGTTATAAAGAACATATTAAAACCGGACGATATGCCATTCATCCTAATGATAATTCACTCCAATTGTATCGACGTTTATCCAGAGGACAACAAACTCCTATCAATTTAATTATTCCAAGCGTACGTACAATAGATAAATTGGCACAAAGTATCTCCAAACAGCTTATGCTCGACTCTATCGATATTGCCGCTCCTTTAACAGACTCCATTTTTTGTGCGCAACTAGGTTATACTCCTCAAACTATAGCCTGTCTCTTCATTCCTAATACATACGAAGTCTATTGGAACATCAGTCCCGAAGGTTTCTTTAAACGCATGCAAAAAGAGAACAGAAATTTTTGGAATAAAAATCGATTGGAAGAAGCAGAGGCAATAGGTTTCACACCGGAAGAAATAACTATCATCGCTTCCATTGTAGAAGAAGAAACAGCAAACAATCAGGAAAAAAATATTATCGCCGGACTCTACATAAACCGTTTACATAAAGGTATGCTATTGCAAGCCGACCCAACTGTAAAGTTTGCGATGCAAGATTTTACTCTAAAACGGATATTAAATGTACATCTAACCATCGATTCTCCCTATAACACATACAAATACGCCGGACTACCTCCCGGCCCCATTCGAATACCCTCTATTTCCGGTATAGAGAGCGTACTCCATTACGCTCGGCACAATTATCTGTATATGTGTGCGAAAGAAGATTTTTCAGGTACACATAATTTTACATCCAGTTTAACGCAGCACAACATCAATGCCCAACGTTATCAAAGAGAATTGAACCGAAAACGAATCAAATAATTCAGATAAGAATTATTTTATATTTGTTATTATTATTTTCAAAACACATTAATAAGTATAGCAAACGACTTGTTTTTGTTACAATTAGTCAGTTTTCATTGTTGATATCTATTTTCGTTTATTTTTCAAATCTCCGGTTTTCTATGTTTTCTCCAAATCTTGATTTTGCATGAAAAACAAAATCTATCATTTTCTCCTTGTTCTAGGCTTTTCATCTATAGTTCACGGCATCAAAGTTTGGAATATTAAAAAACAAACAAGAAGATTTAGAAAACAGAAGCCCCTTAGAAATTGTCCAAGAATATACAAATAGCACTTAAAATTAAGAGAAAAAAGAGAGCATAGGTGTTCACCTAAATATCCGAATATATGGCATTTAGAAGAAGCCCCATTGTGAAGAAAACATTTCCGGTTTCTAAAATAAATGATTATATTTGCATTATAGGGAGTGTATCTCGACAGTATTCAAGTAATTTTTTTATTTAATATACTGTTATTAATCAAATAAAATTCAAATATGAAATTTTCTGATTCCGAACAAAAACGGGCCGACATGGAACTGGAACAGTACCGCACTCGGCTCGAACAAATGGTCGAAGAAAAGTCCAAAGACCTGATGGCCATTCAGGAAAATCTGGAGGCAACGAACCGACGCCAGGCTTTATTCATCAAAGTATTGCAAATATTACAATTGGAAGCAGACATACCCACAGCTATGAATATGGCTCTTGCTGAAATTGGCCGCTATACTGGCGTAGACCGTTTGGCTACATGGGAAAACCATCTCGACGGAGTAACGTACGGCTGCACCTACGAATGGTGCAATGATGGCATAGAACCAGCCATAGACTACCTGCGAAGTATGACTATTGAAGCGGGAAAGCCTTGGTTTGATATGCTCAAAAAAGACAATCTCATTTGTACCTCAGATATCTATTCGCTCGACCCATTCATCACACAAATGTTGGAAGTCCAGGGCGTAAAAGCCATTGCTGTCTTTCCGTTGTCGCAATTGGGCGTACATTTCGGTTTCCTTTCATTTAACTTTTGCTGGGATAAGCAATGGGACGAAAAGGATGTGGAACTAATGAGCCAAATATCGCAAATTGTATCTACAGCAACAAAACGTTGGCAAGTCGAAACTTCCCTACACCAGTCACAACGGACGATGCAAAAGGTATTAGACAATATCAACGCCAATATTTTTGTTAGTGATTACGATTCGTTGAAAGTGCTTTTTGCAAACAAATCTTTCAAAACAGAAGCCGGAAAAGTTTCCAAAGATGCGGAATGCTGGAAAATGTTAAATGCAGGGTTAAGCGATACCTGCAAGCACTGCCCGAGACCCAATCTGTTGGATGCCAATCGTCGGCCTACGGGCGTTCATTTTTGGGAAGACTATAACCCTGCAACAGACCGCTGGTATACTATCCAAAGTACAGCGATTAAATGGATAGACGGGCGATGGGCTATTATGGAATTAGCGACCGACATCACTACCCGTAAACAAGTGGAGTTGGAATTGATTAACGCTAAAGAAAAAGCCGAAGAATCGGACAAGCTCAAATCGGCATTTCTGGCTAATATGAGCCACGAAATACGAACACCGCTTAATGCTATCGTTGGCTTTTCGAGTCTACTAGCAGAAACAGAAGATGAGGAACAGCGTCGCTTATATATATCTATAGTGCAGGAAAATAATGAATTACTCCTTAAATTAATTTCCGATATTCTGGATATCTCCAAGATAGAGGCAGGCACGATAGAGCTCAACCCTACTTTGATAGACGTGCCCCAACTTTGTCGGGAGATAATTGCCAGCTTCTCACACAAAGAGCACAATGAAGCGGTAGAATTGCGTTTCGACGAAAATGCGCCTCAGATACTGATTAACGGAGACAAAAACAGGATTACACAGGTGATATCTAATTTCATTACCAATGCTATGAAATTTACGACCCAAGGCTCCATCACTCTTTCCTACACGTTGGAGAATGACGACCAGATACGTTTTAGTGTCACCGACACTGGTAAAGGTATCCCAGTAGAAAAGCAGGACGAGGTATTCAATCGCTTTGTAAAACTCGATTCGTTTGTACAAGGTGCAGGGCTCGGGCTGTCGATATGCCAAAGCTTAGTAGAACGAATGGGCGGAAATATTGGAGTTGAATCCCGTGGCGAAGGACAAGGTTCATGCTTCTGGTTCACGCATCCATATACCTCTGAAGATAGATTAATATCGGGAGTTGAGAGTAAAAATGAAGTAGCCCTAATTTCTACTCCAAAATTTATCTCAAAGAACTATAAACCCTTACTTCTTATAGCCGAGGATATAGACAGCAATTATTTACTGATTGAAGCCCTGCTCAGGAAAGAGTACCGTTTACTGAGAGCACACGATGGCAATGAAGCCATTGAACTCTTTAATGCCCAAACTCCCGACCTTGTGCTTATGATATGAAAATGCCTGGTATGACTGGAATAGAGGCAACCACAATCTTAAGAAAAGCCAATACGGAAGTCCCCATAGTGGCACTTACGGCTTTCGCTTACGATAACGACAAGAAATTGGCTTTAAATGCAGGTTGTAATGATTTCCTAACCAAGCCCATCTCTCCACCCGAGCTACGCAGAGTCGTTAGCAAATGGACAGAAAAATAATTTTCCAGGTTTGGATAATGAATGGGTAAAGCTTAAAATCTAAAAAAGAGCTTTACCCTTTGTTTTGATTGGATTTAACATTATAGACAGAACTAATTATCTGGTCATATTATCTTTAGGGAGAGGTCCCAACAATAGAACGAACAATACTGAGTTGAAAGGTCAATAGCCGATTTAGAGATTATCATAACTACTTTATAAGAATTCTGCTTCATAGTGTTCCACCTATCTCCCCCATTCCATCCGTCTTAGTCCACGTTCTCTCTTTTCCCGTTTTAAATATGAGACTGAAACTATAAGTAATTATGATTAAAACCTTTACTAAAAAATAAAGCGAAAATCATACGATTTTCGCTTGTTTTATATAAAAGCCGCATCGGTGATGCGATGAAACTCCGAGTAATAAGATTTGAGTGCCCATCTCCTTTGTAATCCACCGGCATAAAGCTACCCGAAGGCGTGGCCCGCCATTGGAGATTGAAGCGTATCTCGGTATTTCGATTGATTTGATGAGTTTCCCAATCTAACCAATGCGGCTTCATCTTTTTCTATGTACAAATGTAAGTGATTTTATTCAAAGAAACAACTATTTCAGCAAAAAAGTTCAACTTTAACACTCCTATACGAATAGCGAAACTAGCAAAGTGCTAACACCAAATAAAGAGAAACAAATTAAAAGCGGAATTGTTCTTAAACTCAAAACTTACTCAGTTAATAGAAAAACAAGAAGCTAATTCTTCCATCCTGACCAGTAGAAGAATATCATTTCTTGAGAACTAAATTCATAAAGAGAAAAATATTTAGAAACCAACCTATATATTTCATTATAAGGCTATTCTTTCTATAAAGATATTCCCTAAAGCATCTTATACATGCCCTTAAAAGAACTCTAGTCTACAAAGATAACTCTTCATATTCTGAGAGAAATAGAGCATTACAAAACAAAAGAGGCCATCCTATGGGGACAGCCTCTCTAGTAAATCTTCTATGTCTACAACAATTAAGCGTTCTTTGCTTTTGCAACAACAGCCTTAAATGCTTCCGGGTGATTCATTGCTAAATCAGCCAATACTTTGCGGTTAATTTCGATACCGGCTTTGTGTAATGCACCCATCAATTTAGAATATGACATACCTTCTAAACGAGCAGCGGCATTAATACGTTGAATCCATAATGCACGGAAGTTACGCTTTTTATTCTTGCGATCACGGTATGCATAAGTCAAACCTTTCTCCCAAGTATTTTTTGCTACAGTCCAAACATTCTTTCTTGCACCAAAATAACCTCTGGTAAGACCTAAAATTTTCTTTCTTTTTGCTCTTGAAGCAACATGATTTACTGATCTTGGCATAGTTTTAATTGTTTTTTGAATGTTAGCGTCGTTATTTCACATAGCGAACTTAAAGCTAAGACATTCGGTTAATACATTAATAATACGTTTACGCTTTCTTTATAAGATTACTTCATTGCTAAAAGTTCTTTCACTTGAGCTAAATTAGCTTCGTGAACTAAGCCTGAATGTACCAGGTTTCTTTTTTGCTTTTTAGTTTTCTTAGTCAAAATGTGACTTTTAAAAGCGTGTTTTCTTTTGATTTTTCCTGATCCGGTAA
>ERZ839767.2163-NODE-2163-length-26739-cov-26.193112_pt1 | contig 26739 bp, 27 predicted proteins | sample MGYA00519879_ERZ839767 | MGnify/ENA primary metagenome ERZ839767 (study PRJEB31850, sample SAMEA3708852) | human gut metagenome | biome: human gut; feature: human-associated habitat; material: faeces | place: China | collected 2014 ... | reverse complement strand
GTATCGACAAGAAATTGACGCACCACACGGCCCGGAAAACCTTTGCCACGACTATCCTGCTCTATAACGATGTGCCTATCGAGGTGGTGAGCAAACTGCTCGGACACTCCGATATTTCGGTTACCCAGCGCTCCTATGCGCAAGTTCTGAATAAGAACATCAGCAATCATATCGGGCGGCTGGAAAAGGTGCTCAATAAGTGATAAAAGTGTTGATTATCAGCGAAATAATTGCTTGAATATTTGGAAGTCTCGAAAATTTTGCTTATCTTGTAAATATCTGAATAAGGCTATAAAGCCTTTGCGCGACATTCTTGATTGTAGTTGAGAGTGTCCGAATAGTTGGATTGTCTGCGGTGAGAGCGCAGGCAATTCTTTCGAATAGTTCCGTAAGGGAGAATGCGGAACGTAATTTATTTCAAAGATGGAAGCAGGACGAAAGGTTTTAGTGCTTTGCACGCTGACTGCTGAAGCCAAGCGTATTGACGATCCCCGCTATCAGTTTGATACGGAGGAAAAGGATGGCGTTGTTGTAAAGTGTACGATCAACAATGCGGAGGTGTTGGATGTTCCCGGTGTAGTATATCGTTTGCATCCGAACGAAACCGAGAAGAACAGATTGGATTCTTTGGAGGTTCTTATAAAGGATAATACCAAGAGATTCAGTGAGGTATTCCGGCAGTTGCCGTATGGCATCATTAAAAAGAATGTTACAGGTATCGGAGCTACCACTTTGGCCTTGGATGCGGAAAATAATTGTATCGTAGTTTGTCCTACAAGGAGTCTGGCCTATGGTAAGTATTGCAAGGGAATAACCGAGGACGGTACGAAAAGGTATCTTTATGTCGGCAGCGAGGTAGGGGACATTAAGAAAGTGACCTCCCGAAATATCCGTGCTTATTTGAGTAACAAGAAAATTCCTTATAAAAAGATTCTGGTAGTCGCTGACAGCTTACCACGGTTGATGGAATATTTGCCGCAGAATTTGGAGAAATGGCACATTATGGTCGATGAAATTGACAGTTATCAGACAGACGGTGTATATCGTCCGGCATTGGAGAATGTTATTGACTATTTCTTCAGATTCCCCGAACGTAGCCGCTGTTTGGTATCGGCGACTATCCGTCCGTTCTCCGATCCCCGATTGGCTGATCTGCCTTTGATTGATGTAAAATACGAACAGTTTATGCGTCGGCCGATTAAGATGATACAGTCGACAAATATCCTTAAAACTGTGGCCGCTACATTGGAAAGAACCATACGACAGCATCCGGAGGATAAAATAGTCGTAGCTTACAATACGGTTTCTTCCATGCGAATAATTATCGAATTGCTGCCGAATGAGTTGAAGGAAAAGTGCGAAATATGGTGCAGCAGTCAAAGTGAACAGCAAGCGGGGGAGTATTATCCGCAGGAGAATATAGGGACGCATCTAACCAAACAAATTACCTTTCTGACTTGTACCTACTTTACAGGTATAGACATCGAGGACAGGTATCATCTTATATCTGTGTCTGATACAAGATACCTTTATGCGTTGTTATCACCCGAGAAATTGTTGCAGATAGCTGGTCGATGTCGTCATAAGGAGGGGCTTTTGAGTGAACGGTTCATTTATGATATTCAGTCCAGAAAAGTATGGGAGAAAAATTTCGATAAGCAGCATAATATAGCTTGTGCAAAATGGATCATTGAGATTATTAATCAGATAAATTTCGGATTGGAGAATTATAATGATGTGATTCATCGAAATGTGGGGCAAGCTGTCGCCGTTCAAATGTCCGGATGGAAAGTTTCTTATGGCGGAAGCACTCCGATTACATTGGTGCGCCATGATATTGAAGATAATCTGGCTGTTTCATATCTTAATATAGACGCTTTTGATGAGTTTGTGCGTCTGCGCTCGCAACTATATTCTGATGCAACAGCTATTGTCGCTGCATTAGAGGAGGATTGTGAAATCCTCGGACATACGTTTGCTAATGACTCGTATTCGAAGGACCAACAAGCCGCAGAGATTGCAGTAGATGACGAGTTTAAGGCTATTCAAAATGCTAATATCGACGAGTGTGTAAAATTAATGAAAGAGCGTATTGCTGATGGGAGTATGAGCGAGGACCTGACAGTACGTGCCGAACGGAGCGTATCCAGAGAGTTAAAACGCTTTATATCACGCTTTCATCAACTAATGAAATATGCTCCGCATGAATACCTCGTAGATACATTGTCTGACAAGAGAAATAAGGATAATAAGTGGTATAATGGCTTTTATAATGCCATACTATTCAATGCATTAGAGCGAGAACATCCATTTCGTGCCCTTGTGGAGAATTATTTCAAACCGGGAGAGCGTTATTCCAGAGAAAAAATTTATGAATTGATGATTGCTATATTCAATGCGTCGGGGCTGAAAATTTTTGAAAAGCCTGCCACAGCAGTCAGTTATCTGCAAAGTTTTTGTACACTCAAACGCTGTAAAGATAACCGGACTGGTGAGAATTATTATCGGGTAGTGGATTATCAGTCACAGAAATATCTGGGTAAAGATCCTGTGGAAATACCTCAAGTTATCAGTAAGTTTACATTGGCCGGGAGTGTTATGAAATTGAAATAACTCATATTTCATATATTTTTATATATAAATATTAAGAAAAATGAGTTTAGATTTAATTTGCTTTATAGGTAAGGGCCTGCCATAAAAGGTGGGCCTTTCTTGTAGAACCCTGTAAATATCATAGTCAACATTTCCCCGAAAGTTATGATAAACATTCTACCGGGTCAATCTTGATTTTCAGAAACTTTTAACCGAAATTTGCATCTACAATACCCCGCGAGTGGTTGTATTTTAAGAAACATTTTCTAACTTTGTGGTGCTATCCGATGGGTAGTGACATATTGATTGATGAAAGTGTTTAGCTTTTATCCTTACGTGGAAATCTGGAAAATTTCAATAACTGAGGGATAGGCAATACAAACACTCATCACTTGCGTAGCTATATCATTCTCGATATACTGCTCAAGTGTGGGGTATTGTTTATTTCAGTTAAGGTATTCCAGAACCTCCACGTAAATAAACTAACAACTCCACACTTTCTTTTTATTAATCCCCGTAGAGGAGTTGGGCGGGAAAGTATTTTCATCTTTAATAAATTGCTGTATGAAAAATCTATTAACAGGACTTATTGCATTAGCCATTGCCAACAATCTATGTGCACAATCTAACCTGCCTACAACCCCTGTAAAAGAATCTGGCTTTGGCATTATTGGGGGAGCAATTTTAATTGGTCTTCTAATGTGGGGACTTTCTAAATTAGGGAAAAACGATAATAACCATGAATCTAAAAATTGATTAATATGAAAGTAATTGTTTTTGTTATCGCAGTTTTAGTGATATTTGGGATCGCAGAGGTTATGGCTCAAAATGGTATTGCTGCAAAAGGGATAGCAGGAGTTGTTGCAGTTATTTTATATGGGGTTATATTTCATAAAAAGAAAGATGTTGTGAAAGAAGATACGGACCAGCTTAAACAAACTAATAAAAATAATGATTCCTCTCTATTAAAATGATAATTAAAGACTATTATCGGATCTTAAATATTGGGGTTAATGCGTCTAATGACGAAATAAAACAAGCTTATAGAAAATTGAGTAAACAATGGCATCCGGATATAAATAAAAGTTCTAATGCACATGAGTATTTTATCAATATTAATGAAGCATACAATATTCTAATCAAGCCCGAGACCAGACGACTGTATGATATGCATTATTATGTACAGTATCCCACAATTCATTTTAACGATTCTGATATTGAGACAGACGCAACCTTAGGCCGAGTTCAAGGCGAAACATTTGTACAAATGGAATACGAAGAATTTCTGATTGCATTAATGAATTTTACTAAAACAACTGGCTCTGTAATTGGGTGTGCCATATTAATGTATATTGGATTATTTATCTGTATCGGAGGCATAGGAATTACGTTAAAAGGCTATTCTTGGATGGAATATAATGAAATCCTTACAGGGATAATTCTATCTTGTATAGGATTTACAACCTATATGATTGGCCGTAATATTAAAATATAGAGTAATATGAAAAAAATTATATTAGGACTTTACTCAATTTTATTAGTCGCGTGTGCAGAATTTGTCGCCCCAAACGATCGAATAGAGAAAACAATTCGTTTCCATAAGATACTAGTAACAGACTATGGGTTAGTTGTAGCGCACCATTCTAACAAAAATCTACCAACTGGTGTAGATTGGCTTGATGTTGCAGGTGAGATTACCATAACGAAAGATCAAATTACGATTGATAATCTTGCAGAAGATGTATTAGACTATACTGGTTTTGAAACTATCAAAGTTCAAAAAGTCCGAGTGCGGAATAAACAGAATACAACTATATATGATTATCTTGCAGAACAATGCGAAGTTAGTATATCTATTAAGAATGGGTATATTTCAGATATCCAATATAAGTTTAATTCCGGCTCAATATCATTCATGAATATAGTAGAGATTCATCATTTTTGTTGCGTCAATTGCGGCTACTCCGATTCCTGTGTAGGTCATCGTTGGGAAGATGGTACACCATTAGCCAAATTCACCTCCTTTGCTTGCAAGGATTGTAAAAGGCTGTGTGATAATTCATATCTAAAGGGTGTGCCTAACATATCAACGACTACACGGAAACCGACTTGGGAATATGTCCCCGATGAACCTTTCTGCATGTGGTGCGGGTCAAAGAATGTCGAAGAGTGGAGCGAAGATAATCCGGTATGTCCTAAATGTGGAGGAGTAATGAAGAAATTATGAATATACGACAGATTTATAAGTGGATAGTATTAAGGATTAAAGAACGGTATAGGGAATGCCCTGAATATTTTTTAATCCTCGACGGTAATTGGCTGAATAATGAAGATGAAGAGATATAATACCCATGTACAATTTACTCACTTACTTGCATATAGAATAATAAAGTAAATGAGTATATAATTATGTTACCCTATTAGCTTTGAAGATGAAAAATTACCTATCTATACTTATTGTGTTGCTGATGTTTGGATGTGGAGGTCAAGCACTTAAGCAACCAAGAGGTGGGAGCCTGATAAATTCACCAGTTCTTGCACAGATAGATTCGGTTATACCCCAGAAACCTCCGGTTTGGCCAGACTCTGTGACCAAACTAAAATATGGCAAAATTATAGACAAAATTCGCATAAAATGTGATTCTCACATCGAAGTAGACTCTTTGCCGGATTTTGTAGATCAGATTCATATATCCCCGGATGGGAAATACAGATTTTATAGTGGAGATGTCGATACAGTTAGTCAAGGCTATAACTATGCGACATATATAGAGTTCAAAGATTTGTATGGAAATGTTGTAAAAAAGCAATGGAAACCTAATTTGCGGGCGGACCTTACAGGTTTAGTTTGTGGTGTATGGCAATTTAATTATTGCAGGAAAGATTATTATATAATAAAATATTACCACAGGTGTTATATGCCCTGCTGGTATTACAGTATGGAAATAGTCTCTTTCGACAATAATGGTAATCCTACATTCCATACAGAATTTTATCCTGCGGACATATTTGAGCCATATAATGAAATATATTTAATATGGGATGATAAAGGCGATGATGTCATTGATGAATACACATGTCCGGGGCAAGGAGTTGTAGTTTGTCAGACAGAGAGTTTCGGAAAGATAGGATATTTCTTTGACTCTGACTCCCTAATAGTTCATACTATTGTCGATACTACATCTGTGCGCTGGGAACCAAAACTTGCATATAAATCGTGGAAATTAATCTTGCCTACTCTTAAATAATGAAAAACTACCTACTGATATTTGCGGTGTGGCTGATGTCTGGTTTACAGATTGTTGGGTGTGGAAATCACCATTCAGAACAAACCTATGATGAAATGCTGAATGATGTCGTACAGAATTTCAACAAGGGAATAATAGGTGGTGATAGTGTGCTGAAAAATTTTGTAAAGAAAGTAAAAGCCGATTCAGTTGCTCGGAAATATTCCAATTCTGCAATGAAAGAAGAAATGATGCTCAACCTTATTTCTGACTATATAGATGCAGGACAAGTAGACAATGCACAGCACCTATACGATAATATGCTGAAATATGCAGAACAGGAATATGGAAAGGTCAGCCAAATGACAGCAATGGCCTACAAAGAAAAAGCGCATTTATACGAACGTGTAGGAGATTTAGACAATGCTATTCAGATGATGCAAAAGTCCGCAGAGGTGTTTGAGAAATTGCCAAAGAGCAGTTGCAATTATTATAAAGATGCCAATGACTTTATAGGAATGTGGACAGAGGAGCGGGAAATAATCAAAAATCATCCAATACCTAAAAACCTTTCTTTAGATTCATTAGAAAGAGAATTATGCACTTACTTTGATTATGAATCATCCCCTAAGGCAGCAGGATTTTGGGATTATATGGAACCATATCTATTGAATCCACAAACACTCACACAGCAATCGTCCTTATTGGATTCTGTAATGGAAATCCATATAACACCAGATGCCAAATATAAATTTTACAGTTATGATCGTCGTGAAAGCGGAACAATGCGCTACTATACAACCTACATTCAATATAAAGATTCCGATGAAAATATTAGTTACAAAGAATGGCTGGCAAATTTGAGGTCTGATTATTCCTCACTAATTTGTAATGTGTGGCAATTCAAATATGCAGGGAAAGATTATTATGTTATTAAAACATTCAAACAAGGGATGAATTGTTCCTGGGGTTATGGAATGGAAATAGTTACTCTTAAAGAGGGTGTGCCTACATATCATACTCAATTTTACCCCAAAGGGATATATACTCCGCATGAATATAAATATTTCACCTTTGATGAGGATGGAAATATAATAGGTGATTATTACGCTCCAGCCTATGATGTCGCAGTTTGCAGTACAGACAACTGCAATCACAATATCAATTATACTTTTGATCCGAAAACATTGACGGTTTATGTTACGGATGATGCCAGTGCACCCGACAACCCAATAAAACAAGTGCGGAAGCATTCATGGCGACTTATTTTACGAAGTTAGAGAAACAATTTACCGAGCCTATTCACAGAACAGCCCTTAATTATACTATAGAAGGTTATTTCGAATATAAATCATATTGAATCCAATGAAAGGTTATTTGTCCATACTTATTGTGCTGTCAATAGCTGGATGTACTTATTTACAACCCTCGAACTTGGGAGCAGTCGATGCTTGTAAGTTATCTTCCGTAGATGATACAACATTTTGTAAAAGTATTAATACCGCTGATTCTATTTGGATTAATCCTCTAAATAAGATTGTAAATTCAAGGATACTTGAAAGAGATAGTCTACTTTATGTGTATTTCAAATATCATCAAAATGTGAGTGGACACGAAGTAACCGGATGTTGGATGCCATTTGATAGGCATAGTGAAACAGGTTATATCGTACTAAATTTTTGCGATACAAGCAGTAAAAAGTCTTTCCAATATACCTCGACTGAGGCATACACTAATTTTAATTTGTATCAAGTAGTATTTTCAGAAGATTTCAAAGGACATCACGATGGAGATGTTTATTATTTTGAATACGTATCACCGTGCTACAATGATTCTTGGCAAAAGTATAATAGCATTGGCTATTATTCTCCATTCCAATTCTTCGACGTGGATTTTGACGGGAAACAAGAACTGTTAATAAGCGATTGGGGGCAATACCAGAGTGGAAATCATTATGAGGTTTACAAACTTGATAGAGATGGCTTGAAGCTGATGAATGATCTTCCATTCAACGCTATTGATAATTGTACCATAATCAACTCGGAGAACCAAACTATTAGCCTATATCAATTTGACGGAATTTCAGACTGTTGTAAAGCTGTCTTTTCGAAGCATTCAGACCATATTAAAAAGATTATTCCAATAGGCTTATCAAATGGGTGGACAACAGGAGGCAATATTTTGAAAGAATATTACAAGCAGAATAAAATGAATTTTAAACTCGATTCGCTTTACCAATATTTCAATCAAGATTCAATATATATTTATGCTACAATAAATGGGCGCTTAACCTTTGTAGAAAAGCAGTCACTATAATAGCCATACTCATTTACTTGTATATAAATTAATAGAGTAAGTGAGTAGGCAGGATTGTTCTCCCCGGTCATATTATCACCTAAATTCGGTTCCTCGTAGAATTGTTTCTTAAATATGGAGTAACCATATCTGCTCCTTAACTGTAATATAATTGGCCCGATTCCTGCCTTTTTTGGGTGAAAAAGTCGCGCGATTTCGACATAAATTCTGCCCCGAATTCAACTTTCCTATCATAATGGGAGAAAAATGCGGATTTACGTGATGAAGATAACGATAATAGCAATAAGGGGTTGTTAGTGGCTAATACGGATATGTCAAGCTAAAATTTTTCACCACAAATTTTTTTTGCAACTCCCCGAAATTGTTCGAGTGCAGGATATTCCCCGAATACCCCCCCCCGCTTTGCGGGATTGGGGTGCGACCCCGGCTATCCTCCGGGGATAATCATATTATTTCCGCGTATTGTCGAATCTCAAATTTTATGGCTATGACAAACACACTCAAATTCCTGCGGACCTTCACTCTCGACGAGTTCAAGGAGTGGAAAGGTATTCTGCAAATCCGTATCATCCGCAACGAGCAGACGGGAAAGTATTTCTTCGGATATGGCGATAAGGCGGGCGCCGTTACCTCGAAGTATCCCGCAGAACCGCTCGATCATCCCGTCGTTTCGGAGGTGATCTCCGAGGAGAGCGGCGAGCAGTTTCTCCTGCTTCACAATGCCGGGGATAACCCGCAGTTCACCACGGTTGCCACGCTGTAACCTTGTCTATCTTTCCATCGAAAGGCTGTTCCTCCACTCCGGGGGAGCGGCCTTTTTATTATGCTATTACGAGTTCAACCAAATCCAATTTCATTTCATCATGCAATTACGCCATTCACAACGCCGGGCAGCCAAGATGCGGTTAGCCCTGCAAGGAGCCTCGGGGTCGGGCAAGACCTATTCGTCGCTCCTTATCGCCCACGGCATGACCTCCGACTGGTCCAAAATCGCTGTCATTGACACCGAGAACGGGAGTGCGGACCTCTATGCCCACCTGGGAGCCTACAACGTGCTCTCCCTCTCGGAGCCTTACAATCCCGAGAAATACATCGACGCCATCGGTATCTGCGAAAGCGCAGGCATGGAGGTTATCATCATCGACAGCATCTCCCATTGCTGGGATTACCTGCTGGATTTCCACGCCAATCTGCAAGGCAACTCCTTTGCCAACTGGGCCAAGGTCACGCCCCGGCAGAACGCCTTTATCCAGCGGATTCTCAACTCCTCGTGCCATGTGATCTGTACGATGCGAAGCAAGCAGGAGTACGTGCTCAACGAGCGCAACGGGAAGATGATCCCCGAGAAAGTGGGTCTTAAAGCCGTACAGCGGGATAATGTAGACTACGAGTTCACCATCGTATTCGATGTCAACATGAAACATTATGCGCTGGCTTCCAAGGACCGCACGGAGCTTTTCGCCGGAAAGGCGGAGTTTCCGCTGACTGAACAAGTCGGGATGCAGATTCTCGACTGGTGCAACCAATGTCGAACCCAACCCTCCGCAAATTATGGAACAAGCTATCCCGCGGGCAGAATCGCACAATAACGTACTGCCCTTTACGCTCCGTGAAGATGCACGGGATGCAACACAGCTGATTATCCCCTCGCCCTCGTTCGAAGTGCTGGAAGAATCCCCGTTCCGGGAAACTCCCGAAGAACAGCCCCGCAAGCCTTTCATCGAGGCCAATACCAAGGCTGTTACACTCAGCCACCTCCAGAACGATTGCATTACCCCGGTGTTCTCCAAGGACAACGAGGTGACCATCTCGCACAATCAGTTCATCGAAACCATGTGGGAGTGTGCGCAACGGATGTTCCGAAGCTGTACGGTAGAGGAGCCCGAGATACGAGTGAGCCATATCGTCAAGGGACGGACTCCCGAAGCCATCCACAAGGCCGTAAAGGACCTTACCGACGAGGACAAGACCATCTATTACGAGCGGATGATGTTCTGCATCGAGATACCAGCCGTAACGGAGGTTATCGACGGATGCAGGCTCAACCTGACTGTAGGAGGTGTAAGGGCCTACAACCAGGAGAACCTTTACAGTAAGAAAGGCTTCGAGAAATTCAAAGTCTTTATCGGGTTCAAGAATATGGTGTGTTGCAATATGTGTGTGGCCACGGACGGACTGGCCGGAGAGATGCGGGTGACGAACACGCAGGAGTTGACAGCCAAAATTACGGAGTTGATCGTGAGCTACAATGTCAAGCGGCATTTGGAGCGGATGCGGGCGTTGCTCGATACCTCCATGTCGGAAAGTCAGTTCGCGCAGATGGTGGGAAAGGCACGGTTGTATCAGTTCCTGCCGCCTGCTCAACGCAAGCAGCTCCCGGAATTCGAATTCACGGACTGCCATCTGAACACCATCGCAAGGGCCTATTACAACGATACGGCGTTTGCGTGCGACAGACAGCGGGAGATTGACCTATGGAGGGTGTTCAACCTCTTTACCGGAGCCAACAAGTCCAGCTACATCGATTCGTTCCTCGCAAGAAGCCGGAATGCGACGGTATTCACGGAGGGAGTGGCAAAGGCGCTCATCGGGGAACCCGAGTACAGGTGGTTTGTCGAGTAAAAACCGCTTGGATATGATACGCCTATTCTACAAGGTATTCTTCGGATACCTGCTGAAATGGTGGGGTTAACCTGTTCAAATATTGAATTAAATAATGCCGGTTGGAATACTTTTTTACGAAAGAACGAGTGTAACTTATTGAAATACAATTCTAATTATCGGAGGTTCGAGTCCTCCTCCCGCTACCAAAGCGGACAATTCTACGGAGTTGTCCGTTTTTTTTGTTTGCCGGAATGAATGGTCGGGCAAACGGCGCGCTATTTGCAGCAGGAGTCGATACCATAAAATTTCCAAAGCCATGAAAGAGAACAAAGACACCGCCTGCGAACCTTGCGAGCAGAATTTCGAGCGTAACATCAATCGTTTGGTTAAAGAGGGCAAGGCTCCGACGCCCAAAGCCCGTCAGCAGAAAGAGCATGAAGTGAAATCGGCTTTCGCCGAAACCGGGAAGGAGCGTAAATAGTCCGTTTCCCGCGCCGCAAAGGCAAGGGGCGGGTCCGGGCGGACCTGCCCTTCGTCGTTTATTCGGCCCTGCCTGCCGGACGCCTGTTCCTGCCGGGCATTCCCCGCAGGTCGTCGCCCAGGTCCTCGCGCGCTGCATCGGCAATCCGCATCAGCTCCTCGACCACTTCGGGATGCTGGTTCTGAACGTCGTAGCGTTCGCCGGGGTCGCGGCGCATGTCGTAGAGCGCCAGCGGGAATTCGTGCCCTTCGGCCACCTTGCCCGGGCGTCCGCCGTTGCCGGGCGGGAATGCTTCGTAACTGCGGCCCGGATGGGCGAACACGAGTTTGTAGCGTCCGTCGCGCACGGCTTCCAGGCTGTTTTTTCGGTAGTAGAACAGGAACGACGTGCGCGGCGTGGCGTCCGGCACGCCCTCGAACAGGCTGCGGATGCTTACGCCGTCGATTTGCTTCGCCGGGAGCGGCGTGCCCGCGATCTCCGCGAAGGTCGGCAGCAGGTCGATGGACGAGGCCAGCTGGTTGCAGATCGTTCCGGCGGGTGTCGTCCCCGGCCACCACACGATGCACGGCACGCGCTGCCCGCCTTCGAAGGTGGTTCCCTTGCCTTCGCGAAGACCGCCCGTCGAGCCGGCGTGGTCGCCGTAGTTGATCCACGGCCCGTTGTCCGAAGTGAGCACGACGATCGTATTGGAGGCCGCGCCGCTCTTTTCCAGCGCCTTGAGCACTTCGCCCACGCTCCAGTCGATCTCCATCATCACGTCGCCGTACAGTCCCTGCTCGCTTTTGCCCTTGAACTTGTCCGAGACGAAGAGCGGCACGTGCGGCATGGAGTGGGCCAGGTAGAGGAAGAACGGGCCTTCGGACCTGCGTGTGATGAAGTCGACGGCATGTTCCGTGTACCGGGTGGTGAGCTGCGCCTGGTCTGCGGCCGAGACCGACGGGTTGACGACCTTGCGCCCTTCGTACAGCGGCAGCGGCGGATAGGACGACGTCTGCGGATGGTGGGGCCACATGTCGTTGGAGTAGGGCAGCCCGAAGTATTCGTCGAAACCGTGGTCGAGGGGCATAAGCCCCGGGCGGCATCCCACGTGCCATTTGCCGACGATGGCGGTTGCGTAGCCGGCTTTCTTCAGGTTTTCGGCCATGGTCTCCTCGTCGGGGTTGAGTCCTGTTTTCGATTTCGGACCGAGCGCCCCGGCGAATCCGATGCGGTTGGGGTAGCATCCCGTCAGAAGCCCGGCGCGCGAAGCGCTGCTGACAGCCTGGGCGCTGTAATAATTGGTGAAGCGCATGCCTTCGGCGCAGAGCCGGTCGATGTTGGGTGTCCGGTATCCGGTGGCCCCCGTTGCGGTCAGGTCGCCGTAGCCCATGTCGTCGAGGTGGATGAGCACGATGTTCGGCGGCTGTTGTCCGGGGCGTTTCGGGTGTGCGTCGGCGTGCTGTGCCGCAGGAATTCCGGCGAAGGTCAGCAGCGCCATGCCGGCGGCCGGCCTGAATCTCGATGGGTTCATTCGGGTAGGGTGGGTCCTTGTCCGGGGATGCCGTTTCGTGAGGCCGGGACCCGTTTGTCTTCACGAGACGGACATGACATTTCACAAAATTAATCTTTTTTCCGGAAAATGATTATCTTTACGCGGTTTAATGAGCGGTGATTTATGGTTAAAAAGAATATTCTGGGGACCATCGGCACGACCCCGATGGTGCGGATCAACCGGCTGTGCCCCAATCCGAACGTGAAAATATTCGCCAAACTCGAAGGCTTCAATCCTACGGGAAGCATCAAGGACCGCATTGCGCTGCGGATGATCGAGGCCGCCGAGCGGGACGGACGGCTGACGCCCGGCAAGACGATCATCGAACCCACATCGGGCAACACGGGCATCGGGCTGGCCATCGTGGGGATCGTCAAGGGCTATCCCGTGGAGATCGTGATGAGCGAAGCGGTGTCGATCGAACGGCGGAAGATCATCCGCTCCTACGGTGCGAAGGTGATTCTGACGCCCGCCGAGGAGGGGACCGACGGGGCGATCCGCCTGGCGCGGAAAAAAGTCGCCGACGCTCCCGGCAGGTATTTCATGCCCGACCAGTTCGCCAACGCCAGCAACTACCTGGCCCACTACCAGTCGACGGCGCTGGAGATCTGGCAGCAGACCGGCGGCAACATCGACTACCTCGTCTGCGCGATCGGGACTTCGGGGACGCTGATGGGTCTTTCGCGTTTCCTCAAGGTGATGAAGCCCGACATCAAGGTCGTCTGCGCACAGCCGATCCGCGGCCACTACATTCAGGGGCTCAAGAACATGGAGGAGGCCATCGTGCCCGACATCTACGATCCGTCGCAGATCGACGTGCAGGAGATGATCGAGAGCGAGGAGGCGATCTCCATGGCCCGGGAAATCATCCGCAGGGAGGCGATCTTCGCCGGCATGTCGAGCGGCGCGGCGATGCTGGCGGCGGTGCGTACGGCGCAGAAGATCGAGCGGGGCAATATCGTCGTGGTTTTCCCCGACCGGGCCGAGAAGTACTTGAGTACGACGATGTTCGACGAGTTCTCGGACTGATCCTCCGTCCGGAATACTGAAAAAGCCTGCGGCCGTTTCGGCCGCAGGCTTTTTTCGGGGAGGGAATCCCTATTTCTGCCTGTCGTAGGCTTCGACGCCGCTGCGGAGGAAATCGACGAATCCCTGCACGTCGAGGTCGTAGCCGCGGGGCGGAACCAACTCCTTCCCGCCGCGCCCCTGCAACACGTAGTAGGGCTGGGCGTTGACCCCGAAGGTCTTCAGCGCGTAGTAGGAGTTGATTTTGCCGAGGCTCTTGAGCACCTTGCCCGCATCGGTGGTCACCCATTCGCTCTCGGGAAGCACTTTCTTGTCGTCGGAGTAGAGCGCCACGATCACGTAGTCGTTGCGCAGGATGTCCAGCACCTGCGGGTCGGACCATACGCGGGCCTCCATTTCGCGGCAGTTGACGCATCCGTGGCCCGTGAAGTCGATGAAGAGCGGTTTGCCGACCTTGGCGGCGTATGCCTCGGCCTCCTTGAGATCGAAGAATCCTTCGAGGTTGTGCGGCAGGTGGAGGAAGTCGCTGTGTTTGGGTTTCTGTCCGTCGACGGTCAGCAGCATGCGCGCCTCGCCGCCTGCCGGGGCCGGTCCGGAGCCGTCCTGTTGTCCGATGACGAAGTCCTGCGTGTGCAGGGGCGGCAGGTAGCCCGAAAGACCTTTGAGCGGGGCGCCCCACATGCCGGGGACGAGGTAGACGACCAGCGAGAAGGTGACGATGGCCAGCGCCAGGCGTCCTACGCCGAGGTAGGGCATGTCGCTGTCGTGGGCGAACTTGATTTTGCCCAGCAGGTAGAGACCCAGCAGCGAGAAGGTCACGATCCACACGGCGAGGTAGATCTCCCGGTCGAGCAGTCCCCAGTGGTAGGTCTGGTCGGCCACCGAGAGGAACTTCATGCCCAGCGCGACTTCGATGAATCCCAGCACGACCTTCACCGAATTGAGCCATCCGCCGCTCTTGGGCAGCTTCTTGAGCATCGAGGGGAAGAAGGCGAAGAGGGTGAACGGCAGCGCGAAGGCGACGGAGAAGGCCAGCATCGTCACGATCGGACTCCAGAACTCTCCGGCGGTAGATTTGATCAGCACCGAGCCGACGATGGGTCCGGTGCACGAGAACGACACCAGCACGAGCGTCAGGGCCATGAAGAAGATGCCGGCAAGGCCTTTGGAGTCGGCTTTGGAGTCGGTTTTATTGACCATCCACGAGGGCATCGTGATCTCGAACGCGCCGAAGAACGATGCGGCGAAGACCATGAACACCAGGAAGAAGAGGATGTTCGGGAGCCAGTGCGTGGCCAGCCAGTTGAAGATGTCGGCCGTCACGGCGTCGCCGCCCACCAGGCGGGTGATCAGGATGATCGCCGCGATGGGCAGCGTGTAGAGGGCCACGATGAAGAACCCGTACATGCCGGCGCGGATGCGGCCCAGCGCGGGGCTTCCGGAGCCTTTCATAAAGAACGAGACGGTCATCGGGACCATCGGGAAGACGCAGGGGGTCAGGAGGGCGGCGAAGCCCCACAGAATGGCTTCGATGATCAGCCCCCACAGCGAGCCGCCGCCTGCGGCGTCCTTCTGTGCGGGAGCGATTTCGGCCGCAGGGACGGTTTCCGGTGCCGCGGCGCTCTCCTTGGCCGGAGTTTCCGCGGGCTGCACGGCGGGCGTCGCACCTGCGGGCAGGGTGATCGTCAGTTCCGTGTCGTCGGGCGGCAGGCAGCTCGTATCGTTGCAGATCATCCATGCGAGTTCCGCTTTGACGGTCGCCTGCGGGGCCGTGAGTTTCACGCTCTGGGCGAACTGCGCCTTTCGGGCGAAGGTTCCGATCTCCATTCCGAACGTTTTGTCGTAGTGGCGTTCGGGACGGGTCAGCTGCTCGACGCCTCCTTCGAGGACGGCGCCTTCGCCCGGGGTGAAGGTGATCGTCGTGGCGTTGGGCCCGCCCTCGTAGGGTCCCATGTCGTACATGTGCCAGGGAGCCGGAATGGATGCTTCCAGCACGATCCGGTAGGTCTGGCCGTCGAGGTGCTGCACCGAGCTTTTCCAGCTGACGCTCTGCGCCGAGACGGTCGTGGCGATCATTGCGGCAAGGACCGGCAGGAGGGTGCGAATCAGTTTGTACATAGTCGTGTCGCTTTTTATATTTCGGACAAATATACGGGTTTTTTACGGATAAATTGCTACATTCGCACGATGATTCGAATCTCGCTCGTCATTCCCACCCACAACCGTGCCGCACAACTCGTTGCGGCGCTCGAATCCGTCGTGCGGCAGGATCTTCCGCGCGACGAGTGGGAGTGCGTGGTGGTGAGCAACAACTCCACGGACGACACCGAGGCGCGTTTCGCGGCCTTTGCCGCGGCGCATCCCGGGTGCGGCCTGCGGCTCGTCGCGGAGGAGGGACCGGGGGTGTCGTACGCCCGCAACCGCGGACTGCGGGAGGCGCAGGCGCCGCTGGTGGCCTTCATCGACGACGACGAACGGGTCAACGAGGGGTTTCTGCGCGCCTATCTCGAATTCTTCGAAACCCGTCCCGGGGCCGTCGTGGCCGGGGGGCGCATCGTCGCCGAATACCCCGCGGGACGTCCGGCGTGGATGTCGAAATACGTCGAAATGCCGATCGCCAATCCGATGGATTTCGGAGAGCGGGTGCGTCCGTTCCCGGCGGGACGCGTTCCCGGGGGCGGCAATATGGCTTTCCGCCGTGCGGGGCTGGCCAGTTACGGGGGGTTCGATCCGACGCTGGGGCGCGTGAACGGCGAGTTGATCGGCGGCGAGGAGAACGACTTTTTCGAACGTCTCCTGCTCGGCGGCGAGACGATCTGGTATGTGCCGGGGGCGGTGATGTGGCACATCATTCCGCCGGCGAAACTCACCGGGGCTTATTTTCGGCGGTTGAGCTACAACGTCGGGGTGAGCCAGCGGCTGCGGGCCGAAATCCACCGCCGGCTGCCGAAGACCTTCGTGCTGGAGATCGCCAAATGGGCGGCGACGCTCGTGCTCTGCTGCACGATGCCGCCCCGCAAATCGCGGTGGCTGCTGCGCATGCGTCTGGAAATCAGCCGGGGGCTGTTTACGAAAATTAAAAATTAGGAGTTGCAGGCTTTGGTCGCATGCGATAAGCCCCTCCCGAGGGAGGGATTTGGGGTGGGGCCGAATTGTAAATACGGCAGAACGCCGTAAGAACGCCGGGCGACAGCGAATTCTCCGGAAGAAAATTGGTTGTGATTCCGGTATGCGCTGCTGTTTTAAATACAAAGGGCTGAACATTTGTTCAGCCCTTTGTATTTAAAACAGGTACTTTTCGTTTTTGACCTTGTTCACCAGCCGGTGGATGTCGGCCCAGGCCTCCTCGCCGAAGGTCGTGCCGACGACTTCGATCACCTTGCCGGCGGTGATGGCGCCGATCGTGCCGCACTGGCGCAGCGAAAGTCCGTCGCAAAGCCCCGCCAGGAATCCGGCGGCGTAGAAATCGCCCGCTCCCGTGGTGTCCACGCGCTTGGCCGCGGCCATGATGCCCACGTGTACGACCTCCTCGCCCTGTTTGATCAGCGCGCCTTTCGTGCCGATCTTCACGACGGCCAGTTCGCACATCTGCGAAATGGCCTGGAGGGCGTTCAGCGGCTCGGCCTCGCAGGTGAAGGTCTTGGCCTCGTCCTCGTTGGCGAAAACGATGTCGACGTGCTCGCTCACCAGCCCGCGCAGGAATTCGAGGTTCTCGGCCACGATGTTGAAGCTGGCCAGGTCGATGGCGACCTTCAGGACGCACTTCTTGGCCGTACGGGCGGCCTTGAGGATCAGGTCGTGGTTCTGCACCAGATAACCTTCGACGTAGAGGCAGTCGTACCCCTCGAAAATCGACGGCTCGATCTCTCCGGCCGAGAGTTCGAGCGCCGCGCCGAGGTGGGTGACCATCGTGCGCTCGCCGTCGGCGGAGATCAGCGACACGCATTTGCCCGAACGCTCCCTGCCCCGGAAAATGATCGGCTCGATGCCGAGGTTGTCCAGCGCCTGCACGAAGAAGTCGCCCGTGGTGTCGGGGCCCACCTTGCCGATGAACCCGACGCTGCAACCCAGTTGCGCCATGGCGCGGATGGTGTTGCCGGCCGATCCTCCGAGCGAGAGGGAATAGGGGAGTCCGGCCACCGATTTCGAAATTTCGGTCTGGAGCCGGGTGTCCACGAGGCTCATCGAGCCTTTGGCTAATTTGAACCTCCCCAGCACGGAGTCGGTTTTCAGGTTGACCAGCATGTCGGTCAGGGCGTTGCCGATGCCAATTACGCGTTTCATTCGCTTATGTTCGGGTTTTTGTTGAATTCGTTTGCATTGCGGCCGTTCGCGGCGGGCAGGCGGAGCCGTCTAAATCGACAGGATTTTCACCAGTTCCAGCGCTCCGCGGTCGATGCCTTTGTCGTGTTTGATGGCCTTGGCGAAGGGCACGTAGACGATCTTGCCGTTCATCGTGCCGATCATCACGTTGCGCTGTCCGTCGAGGATCGCCTCGATGGCCGCTTCGCCCATGCGCGAGGCGAGGATGCGGTCCACGGCCGTCGGCGAGCCGCCGCGCTGGATATGGCCCAGAATCGTCACCCGCGCGTCGTACTGCGGGAACTCCTTCTTCACACGTTCGGCCAGCGCCGTGGCGCCGCCCGTCTTGGGATTCTCCGCGACGATCACGATCGCCGAGTTCTTGCTCTTGCGGAACCCGTGGTTGATCAGTTCCGCAAGCTGGTCGACCTCGGTCTCCATCTCCGGGATGATCGCCGCCTCGGAACCCGTCGCGATGGCGCTGTTGAGCGCCAGGTAACCCGCCGTGTGGCCCATCACCTCGACGAAAAAGAGGCGTTCGTGGCTCGACGCCGTGTCGCGCAGTTTGTCGACCGACTCCATGATCGTATTCAGCGCCGTGTCGTAGCCGATCGTCGAGTCCGTGCCTCCGAGGTCGTTGTCGATCGTTCCGGGAAGCCCCACGATCGGCACGTTGTATTCCTCGGCGAAAAGTCCCGCGCCGGTCAGCGATCCGTCGCCGCCGATCACCACCAGAGCGTCGATGCCCGCGGCCACCATGTTGTCGTAAGCCGCCTTGCGGCCTTCCACGGTCTTGAACTCCTCGCTGCGGGCGGTTTTCAGAATCGTGCCGCCCAGCTGGATGATGTTGCTCACGCTCTGCGATTTGAATTCAACGATCTCGTTGAATACCAAACCTTTGAATCCGCGCATGATTCCTTTTACGGTAAATCCGTTGTAGATTGCGCTGCGCGTCACCGCGCGGATTGCCGCATTCATGCCCGGCGCGTCGCCGCCCGATGTCAGAATGCCTATGCTCTTGATTCCGGCCATACTCTCATTTGTTAAAAACAAAACCGTTCAAAGGTACGAAAATATTTCAAAAATTTCAAAAATATGGGCGGCCCAAAAAGGATGCCGCCCGTATTTCCGTGAACTTTTTATTTTAACGCGAATGATTTCCGGCTTCGCTTACCGGGACCGGGCGGCGCTGCCGCGGGTCGTTTTTGCGCTGTCGGCGGCGTCGGTTTCCCGGCGGATCGTCACCGAGGCTTCGTCGCCGGTCTCGGAGGCTTTGACCGAGACCTTCCGGCCGTCGGCGTTGACCCGCAGTTCGCCCTGCTTCTTGTCGACGGTGATGTCGATGGATTTCGAGGGCACGGAGATGTGGAGCGTCTTGCGGCCCTCCTCGATCACGCTTTCGTCGTCGTAATCTTCCAGCAGGCGTTCGAGGGTGGTGGTGTCGCCGTCGATGACGATTTCGCTCTGGAACACCTGTTCGAGAACCCTGCGTTTCGTCCGGAACTTGTCGCCCACGTTCTCGCGGATGGCCACGCACGATACGGCGATGATCGAGGCCAGCCACAGCAGGAAGATGGCCAGCACGGTCTTGCCGCCGGGTTTGCGCGAGGCGATCAGGCACATCAGCACGTAGATCAGCAGGATGATGGGGATGAGCGTGGCCAGGATGCCCAGACTCGCGATCCAGATCGACACCGTGTTGCCGAAGACGGCGGGCGTGAAGAAACCCTCTCCGCCGACGATCAGGGCGAACATGCCGATGATCAGGGCGCAGGCCGCCATGATGAGTCCGAAGACGATGAACCCGGCGATGATTTTCAGCAGGATCAGCACCACCTTGCCGAAGACCGATACGACTTCGGCGACGATCGGTTTGGCCTTGGCGTCGGGTTCGGCGCAGGTCGTGGCGGTGGCCGCGGTGACCTCGCCGATGGATTGCGCGGTGATTTTCTCGCCGTTCATTTCGAGTTTCTGCCGCGCCGAACGGGCCGCCGGAACGGCGAACCACATGATGAAATAGCAGATCAGGAAGATGCCGAACAGGTTGCCGAACATCGGGCTGAACCAGTGCAGGAAGGGAATCCACCCGAAGCAGGTGAACAGCAGGGGCAGAAACAGCCCGAGGCGCACCCACACGGGGTCGATGTCGAAATATTTGCCGATTCCGGCGCAGACGCCGCCCAGCTTGGCGTTTTCCGTGTCGCGGTAGAGCCGGCGGGGGATGCGCGGCGTGTCGCAGTGCAGGTCGCGGTCGACGCTCTCCCGGGAGATGTCCTCGGCCGAGCCCATCTGCCGGATGATGTTCAGGATCAGCGGTTTCTCCACGATGCGGGTGTTATCCTGCGCCGAGAGGATCAGTTCCGCGATGCGGGCTTCGATGTCGGCGACGATCTCCGCGCCGTCGGCCGTGTCCTTATAGGTTGTCTTGAGGCTTTCGAGATAGGTTTCGAGGGCCTCGTAAGCGTCGGCGTCCATCGTGAACGCCACGCCCGAGATGCTGCATTTTTTAACCTCTTTCATGGTTGTCGCGTCGTTTCGGAATTCAGAGTTTGCGGATGCTGCCGCCGCTCGACTTTTCCAGCGAAGTCCGGCAGTCGCCCGAGTAGCGGACCGACGAGCCGCTCGATGCGCTGGCGGTGAGTTTTCCGCTGCAATCGATCGAAGCGCTGGCGGCGCTCGACGTGTCGATCGTGGCGTTGACGGCCGAGAATTTTTCGGCGTTGAGTTTCGATGCCGAACTCATGTCGGCCCTGAACGTCCCGGCGGAACCTTCGAGGATGATTTTCGATGCGCTCGATGCGTCGAGCGAACAGCTTTCGGCCTCAATCGAGGCCTCGACCTTCGAGGCGCTCGATGTTTCGATGGTGCAGGAGACGGCTTCCACCGCGGCTTTGATCTTGGCGGCGCTCGAAGCCTCGATGCTGAATTTGCCGGCTTTGAGCGTCGTCTCGCCGATGATCTTCGAGGCGCTCGAAGCGTCGAGCGAGCGGATTTTCCCGTTGGCCGGGACGGTGATCGTGACGTTGCCGTTCTGGATGTTGTTCACCTTTTGATCGAGGGTGGCTTCGAGTTTGCCCTTGACGGCCCGGACCACCACCAGGTCGATCAGGTTGTCGTCGGCTTCGATGCGGATGTCCGACACCTTGTCCGAGATGACGACTTTCACGGCGCGCGAGGCTTCGATGCCGTCGAAATCGGGTGCCGGAACGGTTTTGGCGACGATCTTGCCGCTGCCCTTGATGTTTTTGCCCAGCAGGGGCGCTGCGACGCAGGCGACATAAGCGGTTGCGGAGAGGCACGCTGCGATCAGGACGGCTATCAGCAGGAGTTTTTTCATGGTTTTGTTTTTTGGGGGTTAATTGTTTTTTCCGTGGCGGATGAGTTGGATCTGTCCGACGAGTTCATCCCAGGCTTCGTCGAGCGTTGCGAGGTATTCGCGGCCTTTGTCCGTGAGCGTGTAGTACTTGCGGGGCGGACCCTGCGGGGATTCCTCCCAGCGGTAGGTCAGCAGTCCGGCATTTTTCTGCCGGGTGAGGATCGGGTAGAGCGTACCCTCGACTACGATCATCTCGGCCTGCTTGAGTTCGGCGATGATCTTCGGAGCATACGAGTCCTCGCGGGAGAGAATGGCGAGGATGCAGTACTCCAGAATTCCTTTGCGCATTTGCGCCTTTACGTTGTCTTCAGCCATGGTGCTATGCGTTTAACCTTTTGGGGGCTTTGGGAACGATCAGCCAGAGGATGATGTAAACCCAGAGCGAGAGACCTCCGAAGAAGATCAGGAGCAGGGTTGCGATGCGTACCAGTGATGTATCGAGTCCGAAGAATTCGGCCAGGCCGGCACAGACGCCTGCGATAATGCTGTCTTGGGAACGGAATAACCGTCTGTTTTCGTTCGTTGCCATGATTTTATCGGTTTTTGCTGTTGATATTGAATTTTCGGGCCGGCTCCTCGGGAATGACGATCCAGAGGATGATGTAGGCCCAGATCGAAAGTCCGCCGAAAAGGATCAGCAGGAGCATCAGCAGCCGGATCAGCGTCGGGTCGGAGTCGAAATACGCGGCGAGACCTCCGCAGATGCCGGCGATCGAACGCTCGGTGCGCGAGCGGTAGAGTTTGCGCAGGGGCGGCTGTTCGGCGGATTCGGTTCCGGTTCCTTCCTCGGCGGACTCGGACCGCTCCGCGCCGCGGGGTTCGCCGAAATCGGCCGGACTGCCCATCTGGGCCATCGTCGCACGGACGACGTCGAGCGTAATGACCCGCATGGGCGAGGCGACCCGCTCGCGGAATATCTCCGCCACACGGGCCTCGATGTCGCCCATCGTTTCGGCGTCACCCTCCGGCAGACGCCGCCGGATGTCGTCGAAATAGCTGCCCAGTACCCGGTAGGCGTCCTCGTCGAGGATGAATGCCACGGAGCCGATGTTTACGTTTACAGTCTCTTTCATGGTCGTAAAAGTATTGTCGCGGTTTGATGTTTTGCGGGTTTTACTATTATTACAATGCAAATATAATACGAATTTTAGTATTATGCAATGCAAAGTACTAAATTTTTTCAATTTTTTTCACACCTATATATAGACAGGGGATTGTTTCCGTGAAAAAATTCCGATATTTGGACTTGCATTGTTGCGTTTTGCCCTTCAATTTCGTCTTACAGATACAATGAAGGAATCCGAATTCACCTCGCTTGTCCTGCCGCTCCGCGACCGCATGTTCCGCTACGCCCAGAGCCTGCTGCTCTCGCCGGCCGAGGCGGAAGATGCCGTGCACGACCTGCTGGAGCGGCTGTGGCGGGAGCGCGGCCGGCTGGAGGAGTGCCGCCGGGTCGATTCCTTCGTGATGACCGCCGTGCGCAACCGTTGTTACGACCTGCTGCGCCGCCTCCGGGCCGACAGTCGCCGGGACGATGCGGTGGCGGGGTGGACGGAGTGTTCGGCGGCTGCCGAGGCCGACCGCTGGGAGATGCGCGAACTGGTGCGGCGGGCCCTGGGCTGCCTCCCCGAATGCCAGCGGGAGGTGCTCCACCTGAAGGACATCGAGGGCTACTCCACCCGCGAGATTGCCGGAATGGTCGCCTGCGACGAGGCGCAGGTGCGCGTGATCCTCTCCCGCGCCCGCAACGGATTGCGAGAGGTACTGAAAAAAATGACGGACGATGAACGAACGACAAGAACGGATTGAACGGCTCGCGGAGCGCTGGTTCGCAGCGCAGGCGACCGATGCGGAGGAGCGCGAACTGCGCGACTGGTTCCGGCAGGCGGCCGGCGTGCCGGACTCCCTGCGCGAGGCGCAGATACTGTTCGGCGGACTGGATGCGCTGGCCGGGGAACGCTCCCGGGAGCGGTGGAAACCCCGCCGTGCCGGGCGCATATTGCCGCTCTGGGGCATTGCCGCGGCCGTGGTGATAGGGCTCTTTGTCTGTGCGGACCTGCTGCGCAAGCCCTATTGTTACATCGACGGCGTGGCGGTCTATGACAAGGAGGTGGCTCTGCAAACGACTGTCTACCTCGAATCGTTCTCGGCTTTCGAGGAGTCGGGACGGATGGTGGACGAACTGATCCGAAACAATTAAAAAACGATATGCCATGAACAGACACTTTATTTTTGCGGGTATTTTCATGCTGCTGGGGCTGTGCGCCGCAGCGCAGCCGGCGGATTCGACGGCCGTGGATTCCCTCCGGCGGATCGGGGATGTCGATACGGGGCCGGTCACCATGCGCCGGGCCGCCGACGGGGATAACATGGTACTCGAGGTGGCGGGCTTCGGCATTACGATCGGCCCTTCCACCATTCAGGGAGCTTCGAATCGGGACACGAAGAGCCGTCCGCGGGTCTGCGGGCTGTTTTTCGACGGGATCGAAATGGGCTTCAATTTCCTGACCGGGTCCGACTATGCGGGTTATCCGGCAGGAACGGGGGATTTTCTCGACGTGCGGGGCGGCAATTCGTTCCATTTCGGCGTGACGCCCGTCGGGATGTCGGTGCGCCTGGACAAACGGGGGAAATTCGAATTTTCGACCGGCCTGCGCTACACGGTCGACAACTACCGGCTGTCCGACAACTCGATTACGCTGGGACGTGTGGACGGCCTAATTGTGCCCGTTCCGCTGGACGAGAAGGCAGACAAGTCGAAATTCCGCACCACGTCGCTGGGCATTCCGCTGCAATTCTCGTTCGATCCGGTCCGGTGCCTGCGGATTGCCGTCGTGGGGTACTGCGATTTTGTGCTCGGGTCCAATGCGATTTATAAAAGACCGAAGGAGAAAAACTCCCTCTCCGGGGTCAATCCCTTCCAGTTCGGGATCGGAGGCTCGGTCTCCTACCGCGGATTCGGCGTCTACGCCCGCTACGGCGTGACATCGCTCTTCAAGAGCAGTGTGGGGCCGTCGTGCCATCCGGTGTCGTTCGGTGTCTGCGTCTTCATGTAAAATCGTGCGGCCATGAAACGATTGCTATTGATTCTGCTGGTCATGCTGCCGTTCCTGGTCCGGGGACAGAACGCCTCGTGGAAATTCTTCGACCGTTATACCAAAGCCGAAGGATTCACCAGCGTGCAGCTCGAGCGGAAGATGATGCGGATGATGAGCCGCCAGGCGGCGGAGAAGGGGGATGAAGGGTTGTCCAAACTGCTCGGCGGCATCGAGTTTATCCGGATTGTGGCGCTCGACAAGGGCGACGGAACGCAGTTTGTCGCCGATGCGGAAAATCTGGCGACCAATCCGGAGTACAAGTTTCAGCTGGTGATGTCCGGAACCGAGGAGGGGCAGACGACGCGGTTCTATATCCGCGAAGCGGAGTTTTACGACAATTCGGAACTGCTGATGCTGACCTACGGTGCGAAAGAGACCGTCGTGGTGAACATCTACGGAAAGTTCGACCTCAAGCAGGTCGCACGCCTCTCGACCATCCGGCCGAAGAAATAGGTTTGTACCTTTTGATGTCAAAAGGTACCCTACAACACGGGCTTAAGAAGCCCGTGTTGTAGGCGGCTGCGGGTTTTCCGCTGACTATCCTGTTCTGCGCTCCCGATCCTCGCTATACCCGTCGAAAAAGGGGCCGGACATTGTGTCCGGCCCCTTGGTCTTATTGCTGTCGGCGGTCGTTAGTCCTCGAACTTGGCGGAGAGGAACTCGCGGTTCGGCGGGGTGTCCTCTCCTCCCTTTTCAAAGGGAGGCCGGGAGGGATTGTCTGTCTGGATGCGCGACGCGCATATCGCCCGGCATAAAAAGGGCCGGAGCATTGCTCCGGCCCTGGTTGTTATCGCTGCTGCGACAGTCGTTAGTCCTCGAACTTCGCCGAGAGGAACTCGCGGTTCAGACGGGCGATATGCGCAATGGAAATCTGCTTGGGGCACTCGGCCTGGCAGGCTCCCGTGTTGGTGCAGTTGCCGAAGCCCAGTTCGTCCATCTTGGCGACCATCGCCTTGGCGCGGCGCGCACCCTCGACACGGCCCTGGGGCAGTTTGGCGAGCGACGACACGCGGGCGGCGACGAAGAGCATGGCCGAACCGTTCTTGCACGTCGCGGCGCAGGCTCCGCAGCCGATGCAGGCGGCGGCGTCCATCGACTCCTCGGCGTCGGCCTGCGAGATCGGAATGGCGTTGGCGTCGGGCACCGAGTTCGTGCGCACCGAGATGAAGCCTCCGGCCTGCAGAATCTGGTCGTAAGCCGAACGGTTCACCACGAGGTCCTTGATGACGGGGAACGCTGCCGAGCGCCACGGCTCGATGGTGATCGTCGCGCCGTCCTTGAACTTGCGCATGTAGATCTGGCAGGTCGTGGCGCCCTGGCTGGGACCGTGGGCCTGTCCGTCGATGTGCAGCGAGCACATGCCGCAGATACCCTCGCGGCAGTCGTGGTCGAAGGCCACCGGCTCCTTGCCCTCGTGGATGAGATTGTTGTTCAGGATGTCGAGCATTTCGAGGAACGAGGTGTCGGCCGAAATGTTCTCCACCTTGTAGCTCTCGAAAGCGCCTTTGGATTTAGCGTCCTTTTGACGCCATATCTTTAATGTAAAATTCATGGTTTCGATTCGATATTAAAGTTCAACGTCAAATGGCCTTAATCTTTGTAGTTGCGCTGTGCGGGGTGCACGAACTCGAAGTTCAGCGGCTCCTTGGTGAGTTCCGGAGCCTGGTCCATGCCCTTGTACTCCCATACGGCGGCGTATACGAAGTTCTCGTCGTCGCGCTTGGCTTCGCCCTCCTCGGTCTGGTGTTCCGTGCGGAAGTGGCCGCCGCACGACTCCTCGCGGTTGAGGGCGTCGCGGGCCATCAGCTCGCCCAGCTCCAGGAAGTCGGCCAGACGCAGCGCCTTTTCAAGTTCGACGTTGAAGTCGTTCTCCTTGCCTACGACCTTCACGTCCTTCCAGAACTCCTTGCGCAGGGCCTGAATCTCGGTGATGGCCTTTTCGAGGGACTCTTTCGTACGGGCCATGCCGACGTTCTCCCACATGATGTGGCCCAGCTTCTTGTGGATGTCGTCCACCGACTGCTTGCCGTTGATCGCGAGGAGTTTGGCGATCTTCTCCTTGACGCCCTTCTCGGCCTCGTCGAAGGCCTTGGTGTCGGTCTTCACCTTCGGGGCCTGGATCTTGTGCGAGAGGTAGTCGCCGATGGTGTAGGGCAGCACGAAGTAACCGTCGGCAAGACCCTGCA
>ERZ839767.2159-NODE-2159-length-26765-cov-3.795021_pt1 | contig 26765 bp, 20 predicted proteins | sample MGYA00519879_ERZ839767 | MGnify/ENA primary metagenome ERZ839767 (study PRJEB31850, sample SAMEA3708852) | human gut metagenome | biome: human gut; feature: human-associated habitat; material: faeces | place: China | collected 2014 ... | reverse complement strand
TTCATTGTTCACCTCCAAAAGGGCCAGACAACATACAATTATTTCTCAATTCCTGCCTGCTTGAAGATCTTGCTGACAACTTCTGTAGGCTGAGCTCCGTTTGCTAACCACTTCTTAGCGGCTTCAGCATCAATGCTGAGCTTGCAAGGATCATAGTTAGGATCATAAGTACCGATCTGATCGATAAATCTACCGTTTCTTGGAGATCTTGAATCTGCAACGATAATTCTATAGAAAGGAGACTTCTTCTCACCTAATCTCTTTAATCTAATCTTAACTGCCATGTAACTTTCACCTCCTAATTTAATTTTTTGTGTCCTGTAAATAACACATATCTATATTGACTGTATAACAGTCATGTTAAAAAGGTAGTTTAAAACGTCCCTTCTTAGCACCTTTCATCATGCCCGGCATCTGCTTCATCATCTTTTTCATCTGGTCAAACTGTTTAACCAGTTTGTTGACTTCGCTTATATCAACACCGGCACCTCGGGCAATTCTATTCTTTCTTGAAGGATTAAGAATATCCGGATTGCTTCTTTCCTTTGCCGTCATAGAGTAAATAATCGACTCTGTACGTTTAAGATTAGCTTCCGCATCTTCCGTTGCTCCTGCATCAAGCCCTTTCATTTTACCGCCAAGTCCCATGCCAGGCAACATATTTAATATGGAACCTATACCGCCCATATTACGAATCTGTCCCATATATTCAAGGAAATCATTGAAATCAAATTCAGCTTTCTTGAACTTCTGCTCCATTTCCTTAGCTTTGTCAGCATCAATCTGGGCTTCAGCCTTTTCAATAAGCGTAAGCACATCACCCATTCCAAGAATTCTTGATGCCATTCTGTCCGGGTAAAACTGTTCAAGATCTGAAAGTTTTTCACCCATACCAACATAAAGGATAGGCTTTCCTGTGACAGCCTTAATTGAAAGTGCTGCGCCACCTCTGGTATCACCATCAAGCTTTGTGAGGATGACGCCATCAATTCCAACCTTTTCGTTGAATGAAGAAGCAACATTAACCGCATCCTGACCTGTCATTGAATCTACAACAAGTATTGTCTGGTCAACTTTAACTTCTTCTTTTATTTTTATAAGCTCAGTCATCATATCCTCATCTATATGAAGACGACCGGCTGTATCTAAAATAACAATATTAAAATTGTTATTCTTAGCATGTGAAACTGCCGCTTTGGCTATATCAACCGGATTGTTGCCTGTTCCCATTGAAAACACTTCAACGCCCTGCTTTTCTCCGTTGATTTTTAACTGTTCAACAGCAGCCGGTCTGTAAACATCGCAGGCTGCAAGAAGAGGCTTTTTCCCTTTTGCTTTAAACTTACCTGCAAGTTTGGCTGTCGTTGTTGTTTTACCTGCACCCTGAAGACCCGCCATCATTATGACAGTTATCTCATTACCCGGTTTCAACGCTATCTGTGTTGTCTCGGAACCCATGAGTGCAACCATTTCTTCATTAACAATCTTAATTACCATCTGTCCGGGTGTAAGACTCTGCATAACATCCTGACCTATGGCACGCTCTTCGACCGACTTGACAAACTGCTTTACAACTTTAAAGTTTACATCAGCTTCAAGCAAAGCCATCTTTACTTCTTTCAGAGCTGCTTTTACATCAGCTTCAGACAGACGGCCTTTACCGCGAAGATTTTTAAATATATTCTGAAGTTTATCTGATAAGCTGTCAAATGCCATAAATCCTCACTTCTGTCTGATTAAGACTTAAACGAATATCAAAAATTATCGAGTATATCTTTTGCGATAAGCTGTATACTCCTTATGTTATCAAGACTGCCATTATTACTTTTAATAAACTCATCTGATAACTGTTCAATCTCATGCACCTTTTCTTTTGTCTCTATAAACTTAGATACAAGATGCAGCTTTTCTTCATAACCATTCAGTGTATTATTAACACGCTTGATTAAATCATGAACTCCCTGCCTTGAGATACCATACTCATCAGCAACCTCGCTTAATGACAAATCATCAAAAACAATATCCTGATAAATTCCTCTCTGGTGTTCATTAAGAAGCTCACCATAAAAATCATATAAAAGCGTCTGTTCTACAAACTTTTCCATAGCAGCACCACTCTCATAAAATTTGAAACCTTGAGAATAATATCATAACCAGGCATGCGTGTCAAGTATTTTTACTTGACAAAATTAAAAAAATTTACAGCATAAAATTTAAATATAATCTGAAATATATGGTATTTCATGCATTAAAACATTATCGAGTGTCTCAACAGCAGCCCTCGGTGCATCTATCCTTTCAAGTTTCCATAGCTGCATTGCGGATTTATATCCTATAAGAAGTGTTGTAAGCGATGCAATGTCAAGTTTTATATGATATTCTGCTTTCTGCTCGGTTATAAAACATCTTCCTTTGCTAAACAATACATTAATACTCTTATTATTCCATGACAAAAAATCATCATGGATATCAAGTTCTATGCAAACATCTTTTTCCGACGGTTTACAACTGTACTGGAGAAGAAACTTATCAATATCTATAATTCTTCCCATTATGTACGGACGTATTGATTCTTTAATATTGCCATCAGCCATCTCAAAAGCAATCGGTTCATTATAATATGTATTGCCTTTTACTTCATTTATCATGGACTGATGTGCACGTATAAAACGCCAGAGACCATTCTGTGCTTCCCTGTTTAAGAAAATCATCTCTTTTATGTACATAACATTTTCTTTTATAAGATAAACCATATATCCCTGTGGCTTTTTATGACTATTATAATAAACAGCTACAACTGTATCATCCTCATCCCATCGCCAGTATTCCTCCCATGCAAGGCTGTTACGGTAAAGGCATCCGTGTGTTTTTGCCGCAAACTGCTGGTGAAGATTAATAAAATCCGTATTTTCCCATGTGACACGACGTACATATCCGGGAATATCATCAATCTTTGGTATCTGATTATTCTTTATTATATAAGAAATCTTATTAGAAATAATCTCCCATCCAAACTTACGATACAATGGTATAGAATAAGGATATAAAAGTGCCATTGACTGACCTCTTTTTCTCATATGGCTCAGGCTCTTGTGCATAAGCGTAGCCATAATACCCTGTCCTGAATACTCTGGATATGTACATACACTCGTTATAAAGCCGACATGATATAACTGATGATAAATATTCATATCAAGCGGATATACAGCAAATTGTGATATTAACGAATCATTATCAAAACACCCCACAACATCAGCTCTCTGCAAAACAGGAAACTTTGACTGCTTAATCTCGTCATTTTCCCAGCCAACTTCGGTAAGTTCCTGTTCTGTAACCTGAAATGCATATCTTAAAAGTGCATTATATGCATCTAAATCTTTTGTTGTAAGCGAACGTATTGTGTAATCTTTAATATTATTTTTTAAATGTTTCATAAAATATGTATCATAACTCCTTATATTATTGATGAGTCTTTTTCTTTTTTGGAAAATCATTCTCATAATCAACACTCATCTGTGTCTGTTCATTCTTATCAAGCCCCTTAAATACCAGCTTTTTAATCCAGTGATACATAATGGCAAACATCGGAACTCCAAGAAGCATACCTGCAAATCCCCATATATCTCCAAACAGGAATATGGAAAAAAGCACCCATATACTTGAAATTCCTGTTGTATCACCTATAATCTTAGGACCTAAAATATTACCATCTATCTGCTGTAATATAAAGTCAAAAATCACAAAGAAAATGCACTGCATGGGATTAACCATAAGTATGAGAAGTGCTGATAAAAACAACCCGATATACCATCCAAAAAATGGTATTACATTAAAAATCCCAACTATTACAGCAACAAGTGTTTCACTCATCATGACTTTTCCCGGATTAATCCATCTGAAAATCATCATGCCGGCATAACAAATAAGTGAAACCACTACTGCATCAAGAATCTTTCCATTGATAAACCCACCGAAAACGCGGTCACAATATCTTGCCTCTTCCATTACAGTGTCAGCCTTTTCTTTTTTTAATATACTATACACGATAAGTTCTGCCTGCCGTGCAAATTTTTTTCTTGAAAGCAGCAGATATACAGCAACTATAAAACCTATAAATATATTAAGAAGCACACCGAGCAGATTAATTACACCTGACGAAATCCCGGTTGCCACTTTCTCAACAGAATCAAGAAGTCCGTTTGAAAGCCAGTCCTCAAGCATCGTATATGCCTTATCAATCACCTGTTGCGAATATTGAAGCAATTGTTCATTAGAGCTAAGCGAATGATTAAGCCATCCTATAAGCTTATCTGCACTTGATGGCAGAATCTGAACGAGTCTTACAACACTGTCAATCAGCTGTGGAATAACAATCATAAGTACAAGATAAATTGCAATAACCGCAATAATCATTCCTGCAAATACACTTAATGTCCTTGATATTTTTTCCTTAGTCTGTTCGTTCTTCATCTTTGAAAATAATTTATCAAACAAAACTTCAAGCTTATTACACAAAGGACAAATTATATATGCCAATACTGCACCAATTATAAATGGCATCATAGTTTTTACAATATGCCCGATAACACTCTTTATCGCATCTATCTTATATAAAACAAAAAACAGCACAATAGACAAAGCAAATGCAAGAAACAAGCTTCCGGCAAGATATAAATACTTTTTAAACGTATCTTTCATATTAAATAATTCCTCACATATTCTATAAATAGTCGATTCATCCCCCACTATTTCTAAAACTATATTAATGATACAACATAACATAGTATCACGCAATGGAATTTTAAAAAATTTTTAAAAAAATATCAAGTAATGTTAATAATATGCATATTGACACAAAAAAAATATAGTGTTATATTAACTTTGTTAAAATAATAACAATCTTTTATGGCAGAAAATATTAGCTCTGCTGCAATTATGAGAAAAGGAACAATAACAAGGAGGATAAATCCTCTCCTCGCCATGAGGATATAGTGCATCAAAGATGCACATTAGGATTTTTGCTCCGCAAAAACAAGGAGGATTTTGTATGTCAGAAAAAATTATGTCGGGTACAGAAATTGTTGACACAGTAGACGCACTTGAAAAAAAAATTGATGAAGTGCGTAAAGCACAGCAGATTTTTTCAACTTACACACAGGAACAGGTTGATAAAATATTTACAGCGGCAGCTATCGCTGCAAACCAGGCCAGAATCCCACTTGCCAAAATGGCAGTTGATGAAACAGGAATGGGAATTGTTGAGGACAAAGTAATCAAAAACCATTATGCTTCTGAGTATATTTACAATGCTTATCGTGACACAAAGACATGTGGCGTCATCGAAGAGGACTCAGCTTATGGAACAAAAAAGATTGCTGAACCAATTGGTGTTGTAGCCGCAGTAATTCCTACAACCAACCCTACTTCTACTGCTATTTTCAAGTCTTTAATATGTTTAAAGACAAGAAATGCAATAATAATAAGCCCTCATCCAAGAGCCAAAAAATCAACAATCGCAGCTGCAAAAGTTGTTCTTGATGCTGCAGTAAAAGCTGGTGCTCCAAAAGGCATTATAGGATGGATTGATATTCCGTCTCTCGAACTTACAGACACACTTATGAAAGAGGCTGATATAATTCTTGCAACAGGCGGTCCTGGAATGGTTAAAGCCGCATATTCATCAGGAAAACCTGCACTCGGTGTAGGTGCCGGCAACACTCCTGCCATTATTGATGAAACAGCTGATGTTGTTCTTGCAGTCAACTCAATCATCCACTCAAAAACATTTGACAATGGTATGATTTGTGCTTCTGAACAGTCTGTTATTGTTGACAAAAAAGTTTACAAAGCCGTAAAAGATGAATTTATTGCAAGAGGCTGCCATTTTCTTACAAAGACCGAGCTTGACAAAGTCAGAAAAACTATCCTTATCAATGGCTCTCTCAACGCAAAGATTGTAGGTCAGAGTGCATATACCATTGCAAAACTCGCCGGAGTTGATGTATCACGTGAGACCAAAATTCTCATCGGAGAGGTTACATCTGTCGACTTGTCTGAAGAATTTGCACACGAAAAGCTTTCACCTGTTCTTGCAATGTACAAATCAGACGATTTCAACGATGCAATAGATAAAGCTTCACATCTTATCGCAGACGGCGGATACGGACACACTTCTTCTATTTATATTAATTCAGAAACAGAAAAAGAAAAACTTGATATATTTGAAGGAACTATGAAAACATGCCGTATTCTTATCAACACCCCTTCTTCTCAGGGCGGCATCGGTGACTTATACAATTTCAAGCTGACACCTTCACTTACACTCGGCTGTGGCTCATGGGGCGGCAATTCAGTTTCCGAAAATGTCGGTGTCAAACACCTTCTTAATATTAAAACCGTTGCTGAAAGGAGAGAAAACATGTTGTGGTTCAGAGCACCTGAAAAAGTATATTTTAAAAAGGGCTGCCTTCCTGTTGCACTCAATGAATTAAAGACAGTTCTTGGCAAAAAGAAAGCATTCATAGTAACAGATCAGTTCCTCTACAAAAATGGCTACACAAAATGCATAACCGACAAACTTGATGAACTCGGTATTGTATACACAGTATTTTACGATGTTGCTCCTGACCCTACACTTGCATGTGCAAAGGAAGGTGCAAAAGCCATGAAGCTCTTTGAACCAGACTGCATAATCGCTGTAGGCGGCGGTTCAGCAATGGATGCCGGCAAGATAATGTGGGTTATGTATGAACATCCTGAAGTTGATTTCATGGATATGGCTATGCGTTTTATGGATATAAGAAAACGTATATACACATTCCCTAAAATGGGGGAAAAAGCTTACTTCATTGCCATTCCTACTTCATCAGGAACAGGTTCTGAAGTTACTCCTTTCGCTGTTATCACAGACGAAGAAAGCGGAATAAAATATCCTCTCGCTGATTATGAGCTTCTTCCAAAAATGGCAATTGTTGATGCTGATATGATGATGAACCAGCCAAAAGGTCTTACTTCTGCTTCCGGCATAGACGCACTCACTCATGCTCTCGAAGCATATGCATCTATTATGGCAACAGACTACACAGACGGTCTTGCTTTAAAAGCTATGAAAAATATATTTGAATATCTTCCTGCCGCATATGAAAATGGTCCGCACGACGCAAAAGCCCGTGAACAGATGGCTACAGCTTCAACCATGGCCGGAATGGCATTTGCAAATGCATTTCTTGGAGTATGCCACTCTATGGCTCACAAGCTCGGTGCATACCACCACCTTCCTCATGGTATTGCAAACGCACTCCTCATCACTGATGTAATGAGATTCAATGCTGCAGAAGTTCCTGCTAAAATGGGAACATTTTCACAGTATCAATATCCTCACTGCAAAGAACGTTATGTAGAATGTGCAGATTTTCTTCATATCAAAGGAAAAAATGATGACGAAAAATTTGAAAATCTTATTGCAGCCATTGAAGAGTTGAAGGAAAAAGTCGGAATCAAAAAGACTATAAAAGATTATGGCGTTGATGAAAAAGAATTTTTACGCACTCTCGACGAAATGACAGAAATGGCATTTGATGACCAGTGTACAGGTGCAAACCCACGCTACCCTCTAATGAAAGAAATTAAGGCAATGTACCTCAAGGCATATTACGGAAAACCAGTCGAAATTGACGAATAAGAAAGGATGTGTTTATATGAAAAAATGCATTTCACAAAATAACTTAAAATCAGTTTATCTTGAAAATAATACCGCAATAAAAGTTTTTTCCAAAGATTATAACAAATCAGATGTTTTATATGAAGCATTAAATACTGCAAGAGTTGAAGATGCCGGAGTTAATATTCCAAAGCTTCTTTCTGTATCTGTAAACAATGGCCAATGGGAAATCACAAGTGAATATGCGGACGGCATAACTCTTACACAGCTTATAAAAGAGCATCCCGAAAAAACTGCTGATTATATCAAAAAAATGGTTGAATATCAGGTTGATTTTCAAAAGAAATCCAACCCGCTTCTCTTAAAGCTTAAAGATAAATTAATAAGACAGATTAATGACATTGAAACTCTTGATAGTTCTGTAAAATACGAACTGCTCACAAGACTTAATACGATGCCAAAGCACACAAAATTGTGCCATGGTGATTTTTGTCCTGACAACATAATCGTAAATATTGATGATAATGCCGACATAACATCAATCACCGCTGTTGACTGGGTTCACGCAACGCAGGGCAATGCCAGTGCCGACATAGCCAACACTTATCTTCTGTTAAAGCTGCAATACTCTGACAGCAGCATCGATATCGCAGATATGTATATGACACAGTTCTGTGTTGCAACAGACACTAAAAAATCGTATGTAACAGGCTGGCTTCCTATTGTTGCCGCCGCAAGAATGGCAAAAAACAAACCTGATGAAAAAGAACTTCTCGAACATTGGGTAAATGTGGTGGATTTCCAATAATAACGGCTATATTCACACCAAACTAATTAAATACAACAAGACATAAAAAGACGGCAGCTTTAACAACTAAACATCATTAAAGCTACCGTCTTTTAATTTTCATCAATAACAAGTGAAAAAATACCCTTTATATCTTCATCACTAATACCGTATCGTCTCGCCTTCTTTACAGCCATCTCAATATCAAGTTCAACTTCTTTTCTTTGCTCCTCTTCCTGTATTTCGGAATTGGACGCAGCAACATACGTTCCTTTACCGTGAACCGTCACAACAAAACCTTCGCTCTCAAGATAATCATAAGCTTTTTTAACTGTCAGTGCACTAATCTTTAATTCTTTTGAAAGAGAACGCACCGACGGAAGCATATCATTTTCTTCCAGCTTGCCAATACGTATAAGTGTTTTTATCTGGTCAACAATCTGTTCGTATATAGGAATCATCAATGTAGAATTTACTTTTATATTCATTTCATCACCTCACAAACAGTATATAACAGTATATATCTGTATGTCAACTGTTATATTGTGTTGTGGTATCCCAAATTAAATACAAAGATGTATCTTATCAAAAAACACAGCAAAAACAGGGCAGGACGCACTGTTATACTATGTTCTACCATGTTATATATACTTTATTTTATTTATAGTTTATACCTGATTTACAGTTGAACTGCTGGCACTGTTTGAACGTCCGTTGCCCGAATTTCCGCCCGGCATTCCACCTTGCTGATTTCCACCTTGCTGATTTCCACCTTGCTGATTTCCACCTTGCTGGTTTCCACCTTGCTGGCCATCTCCAAAGCTTCCGTTTCCGTCAGGTGCACTGCCTCCAGGCTGTCCTCCACGCTGTCCGCCTCCGAAACCGCCATTCTGACCACCGCCGAAGCCTCCACTGACTCCGTTTGTTGTAATATTGCTGTTCACCGTAATTGACTGTGTTGTGCTTCCCGCAGTTACCGTATATGTGCTTCCGTTCTTAATGTCTGATGAATATACAATCGCAGACGCATAATTCTTTGTTGGTGTATATGACATTATCACATTTCTTGATGAATCCATAAATGAAAATGCAGAATTTGCACTTACAGTGCCTAATGTTGTAACAATACAACAGCCGTTCTGTGCCGATGTCGGTGTTTCAAGCATTCCGCTTGAACCAAATGCCATAAGTACACCCCCGTTAATTGTAAATGCACCGTCAAAATCGAGTGCTGTATCGCCATCGCTTGTAGGGCCAAGAACCGTTACATTGCCTCCGTTCATCACAATATTGCCGTTTGAATCAAGACCGTCACCGCCTGCATTTACAAATATATTTCCGCCGTTGATTGTAAGTAAAACACTGCTGTCTGAAGATGATGCCTGACCGCCGCCAAAGCCTCCGTTCTGACCGCCGCCGAAGCCGCCTATTCCCATACCGGAAGATGACGAACCGTCAGCCGCATTAATGCCGTCATCGCTTGCCACTATTGAAATATCACCGTCGTTTAAAGTAATCTGTACACCTTCAAGACCTTCGCAACATTTCTTAATATCTATAGTGCCGCCGTCAACCTGAAGATTATCATCTGCATGAACACCGTCATCACCGCTGCTAATTGTAAGATTTCCACCCGAAATAAGAATATCTCCATTGCAGTGAACACCGTCATTTGAAGCCGTTATATCAAATTCACCGCCTGTTATTACGATATTTCCTTTTGAAGTATCCGTATCATACGTTGACTTCATTCCGTCGCTTCCCGATTTGATTGTGAATTTACCGTCTTTAATTCCGAGCAAATCTTTTCCGATTATTCCATCCTCATTGCTTGTTATATTAAAGGTTCCAGATACAACTTTCAAATCGTCTGTGCTCTTAATACCATTTCTGTATCCAGCATTGACATTAATAGTTCCGCTTCCGTTAAATACAAGGTCTGCTTTTGAATAAACTGCCGAAGAAAAATCTTCGTCGTCCACAGACCGGCGTGTTTTATCTGTAATCGTATTAGTTGTGCCATCAGCGAGAGTTACAAGAACTTTTTTTGCTTCCTCAACAACAACAGGTGCCGTACTTGAACTGCTTATTGAAGCACCGTTTAAAATCAATCTTACAGTTCCTTTCTCGCTGCAATTCACTTTTATGCTTCCGTCTGTTAATGTTCCGGAAATAATATAGCTTCCCGCAGATGTTATTGTAATATTTCCGTTTTCAACAGTAACACCGCTTCCTGAAACAGTTGCACCACTTCCTGAAAGATTTATCTTTGTACATTCTGATTCGTTATATGACGAATCTAAATCTTCGCTGTCAAATTCAAGCGACAGTGCATTCTCACCGCTTTGCGAAAGATTCCCGGCAGAAACCGTAGATACATTTGATGATGAATCATCTGCTGCCTTCTGCCACGGCATCGCACAGCCTGTTATTGTAAATATTGCTATTATTCCCGCTGCCATTGCAGCCGTAAGTTTTTTGTAATTAATCATATACACTCCTTATTTCTGTCATTATTCTAAGTCTGACAAACTGACCACTCATCTGTTATTTGTTTTATGAGTGTATAATAATATACAGAAATGTATCAAATGTGTAAAAAGCGTGTTAAATTTGTGAACCAAATTTTTTTGTCCGCAAAATTTAACACGCTTTATATCGTAATTTTATCGCTTAATCACTTCGCCGTCGAATCAGATAAACCCTATATATAACTCACACTTTCGATTCAACAGGAATAATTCTACCTGTTTTTGCAGTAACCCTGTGCGAAATAGATATTACCGTTCTGTCTTTACATACATTATTCAATGCATTAAGAACTGCTTTTTCTGTTTCTGTATCAAGATTTGCCGTTATCTCGTCAAGCAGGAGAAGCTGTGGTTTTGCCACTGCCGCACGGGCTATTGATAAAAGCTGCCACTGTCCCTGTGAAAACAAATCCGGCGTACATATTGTATCATAGCCTTTTTCGAGGCTTGTTATCGCATCATCAAGCCCTGTTGTAATACAGATATTTTTTACATCTTCATCGGAAATACTGTCATCAAAAAGTGTAATCTGCTCTTTTACAGTGCCTGCAACCATATGAAATGTCTGTTCAACATAGGCAAACAGCTTTCTTTTATCCTTATCAGTAATTGTGTCGGCATGTATTCCGTTAATCAGTACTTCTCCTGACTGCGGTTTGTAAAGTCCCAAAAGAAGCTTAAATATTGTACTCTTTCCTGCACCTGTACGTCCTGAAAGAGTTACCTGCTCTCCGTGCATAACACTGATATTTATGTTATTAAGGATTTTTCTGTCCTCATCATAGCCAAAGGTCACATTGCGAAGCTCCACAAAAGGCTTATTTCCACCGGCTTCATACCTTACGCTTTGAACCTGTGGCTTACCTTCATCCTGCCACTGTGTATACTGTTTTTCAATTTCCTGTACAACATCGTGTTTTTCAACCTCTTCAAGTGCCATGAATTCATTAATTCTGTGTATACCGGCTATCGCTGACTGTATTGTCTGAATCTCCATACCGAGACTTTCAACCGGTGAGAATATCTGGGAAATGTAATTCATAACTGCAACCGCAGTACCTGCTGACATTCCGAAAAATGTGAGAACTGCACTGTTACCAGATGACGAAAGCAACATTACAGCTGCAACAACAACAGCATTTAAAATAAGAATTACAGGCGAATATACTGCATCATAAAAATTTGTCTTTTCCATCGCATGATAACTGTCATTTATATATTCGTCATACTGCTTTTCCATATACTTTTCTTTGCCAAAGCAATGAATTGTTCTTATATTTTTTAATGTCTGCGGAACATGTCCTGACGCACGGCTTACAGTACGTCTGTTCATAATCTGGGCCGCAAGCATATTTTTCTGCACATGTCTTGTAAAAATAAACAAAAACGGCAGCAGGATTATAAATACAAGCGTAAGTCCTTTATTTTTAAACCATATTACAACAAGAATACTTATAATTTTACATGCATCGGCAAACATGCTTATAATTCCCGATGTAAACAGATTTTCAATCATGTCAACATCGCCTATAAAACGTGATACAAGCGAACCCGGCTCCAATCCATTTAATTCGTCGGCGGTAAGAGATATGAATTTTTCCATTAGACGGCTTCTCATAGCATGTGTTATTTTCTGTCCAAAAACCGTAAGAAGTCCCTCTCTTGCCGATTCAGTAAGCCCTGTTAAAAAAAGCATTGCAAAATATGCAATCACCATACCAAGTCCCGGCATCTGTCCAGCTGTAAACATATCAATGATTTTTCCGAGAATAAGCGGCGGAATAAGTGAAAATATGACTGCCAGACATACGGCTGCAACAATTGCAAATGACAAAAGTTTATATTTTAAAATAGTTTCTGTTATTATTTTCTTTACATATTTTGGTTTTTTCCCTGAATTTGCGGCTTTTTCATTTTCATTATTTTTCACCAGTACCGCCTCCATTCTGTCCATTGTAAAGCAACGCATATTCACTGCACTTTTCAATAAGCTCATCATGGCTTCCGAGCTCTGTTTTTCCGTCATTAAGCCATAGAACCTTATTCATTTGCGGAAACAGATATAGTCTGTGTGAAATTATCATAACAATACTGTCTGATACCATCTCACCAAGATTTTTAAATATCTGCTTCTCTGTATCCTTATCCAGTGCCGAAAATGGGTCATCAAGAATAATAACCGGCTTTTTATGGCAGATGGTTCTTGCAAGTGCAAGACGCTGTGCCTGACCACCCGAAAGACGCACCCCACTGCTTCCAATAAGCGTATCAACGCCATTTTCCATAAGTGCAACTTCCTTATCAAGGCACACCATTTTAAGGTAATAATTGACATCTCCGTCATCGCCCATAAGAATATTATTCCTGACCGTATCGTCAAAAAGTTCACAATCATGACCAAGATATGCAACTATTCCGTTTTTCGTACTGTCAACACCTTTCATCTCTTCCCCGGAAAACTTGATGCTTCCACGGTAAGGATACTCACCCAGAAATACTTTTCCAAGTGTTGACTTACCACAGGCAACGGGACCGGTTATACCAATAATTTCACCCGGTGCCGCCGTAAATGAGACTCCGTCAAATATTACTTTGCCGTCAGGATATGAAAATCCCATATTGCAGACTTCAAGTTCTCCTGCATAATATGTTTTTCTGTCACCATCATCGTTTTTCATACGCATAAGCGGTTTGATACGTTTCCATGAAACCTGTGCTTTATGTACTGCATTAAAAAGTTTTGCTGCACTTGAAGACTTTACCGAAAGCTTTGTAAAGCACGATACAAATGTTGTAAATGTTGCTATGCTCCATGCACTCCAGCCTGTGCCGAGTACATTTCTGCCACCGAAATACAGTATAAATATTACACCCGCCATTGATATGACTCTGTACACAGATGTGAGCGACGTATTCCAAATATTAGCTTTTACTGCTGATTTTTCATAGGCTGTAAGACTTTCCTCATAAGCTTCGCATCTCTGATGCTCTCGTCCAAACACCCTGTATGTTATGGCATTGGATGCAATATCAAGCGTCGCAGTGCTTAACGCTCCTGACTGCTCTTTATATTTTGCACCGGAAGTCTGGATTATGAACTTCATCTTTTCTGCCATAATATAAGAGACAGGCGGGAATATCATACACAATAGTGCTAGTTTCCAGTCATAAAATAAAAGCATACATGCATATGCCAAAAGAGCAACTCCTGTATCGAATATTTCAGTTGTGAACTTTCTCATACCCTCAACACAGTCATCAACATCAAGAATCGCTTTTGTGAGAATCGTACCTGCACTCTCCTCATGCAGCTGTGGTCTGCTCTTATGTACAAGGCTTCCATATAATATCTCTTTCATTCTCTTATTTACATTATTTGCAAAACGCCTTACATAAAAACGCTTAATATATCTTGAAGACTGTACAGCCGCCGTTATCAGTATATAAAGCAGAACAAGTGTAAGCATATCGGCAAACTGCTTATTTCCGTTTAAAATGTCAATAAGACAACCAGTCATTTTACCTTCAAAAAGAGGTCCTGCCAAAAGTCCGATATTGTAAATCAGCCCAGAAACCGTAACAATAAGAAGAACCAGCCATTCTTTCTTAAAATATGACAATATCCTGTCTGATTTAAAATTTTTTTCCGACATCAAATCACCTTCCCATTTCTAGCAGCCTACTATAGCCGGTATCGTATCTTTGCCCTATACAATAGCACAAAAGTAGTTGTATATACATCTGATTCAGATGATAGTACAACTACTTTTAAGTGTCAATTTTTCAACTCAAATTTTCAAAATCTCAGAACTCAAATTCTGTAATACTGCAATTGGCAACACCATAGGCGGCAAACTCATCATTAGTCATATCTTTAAAATAAGAACAGACGATTCTTGCAATTCCGTTATGTGCAACAAGGATATATGTTTTGTCACTATCTGCCTTCAACTCATCAAGAAGATTGTATATTCTTTGTGCGAGCTGAAACATGGATTCACCGCTGCCAAATCTTTGTACAAATCCTTTTTTGGCTTCATAAAACTCATGTGAATTACGTGGTGATGTTCCTTCCCATACACCGAAATTCTGCTCGATAAGACGCATCTCTTCTCTTGCCGGTATTCCCGTTATATCTGAAATATGCTTTGCCGTATCTGCAGCTCTTAAAAGTGGTGAATACAAAATCATATCAGCTTTAATTTTCCTTGCAACGAAACTTTCGCCTGTCATTACAGCCTGTTCATGTCCTCTCTGGGTAAGCGGTATATCGGTCTGTCCGCATATTTTATCTGCCACATTCCACTCACTCTCACCATGACGCACAAAATAAATCTTACTCATATTTATCTCCCAAATTAACATTTGTGATATTATTTTACATAAACCGGCACTATATATCAATAACATATTGTATAACTTATCAGAATTTTTTTGAAAATAATATATAATCTTTCTCTGTAAGTTTTGCTACATTAAAAAATATATCAACCGCCGATTTGTAATCAGCTACTTTCTGTGATTTTTTTATTGCTTTTATTTCTTTTTTACAATCGTCAAATACATATGCCATATAACACCACATTTCCTTCATCCTGTGAATGGCATGCGTGTCGCCCGGCATTATGTGCAATCTCGCATCAAACACAAGGTCATGCAGCTCTTTCATGCGTTTTTTATCGCTAATAAGGTCACGGCTGAAATCTTCAGGATTTTCAGAAACAATCACATCTATAAGACCGGGGTCCGCAATAAGACCTCTTCCGAGCATAAATGTATCTGTCTGTGGAAATTTTTTCTTTATATCAAGGAAATTTTTTCTTGTAAATATATCTCCGTTAAAAACCACTTTACTTCTACTGTTTTTTACTGCATAATCATACGCTTCAAGATTAAGGTCATTTTTATAAAAATCTGTACGCAGTCTCGGATGCACTATAAGTTCCTCAAGCGGATATTTATTATAAATATCAATTATCTCCGGAAATGCTGTATCTGTCTCTACACCAACCCTTGTTTTTACTGAAACCTTGATATTTTCCCTTATAAAATCATCTTCAAACACTGCGTCAAGAAATTTATCAAGAAGCTTCGGCTCGTTTAACATTCCAGAACCTTTGTTTTTTGAAACAACTGTGCCTGAAGGACAGCCTGCATTTAAGTTTATCTCATTATAACCGTACTCATCATAAAGCATCCTGGCAGTCCAGATAAAATCTTTTGCATCATTTGTCATAACCTGAACAACTGTATTAATTCCATTATTATGCTCCCTGTCTATGTCACGTATTTCTCTTGCAAGAAATTTTTCGGACTTATTCGGCGAAATAAAAGGTGTGAAATATTTTGCAATTTTCCCTTTTCCAAATATTTTTTCATATGCATTTCTGAATGTAAAGTCCGTCAGACCTTCCATCGGTGCCATATAGATAGTATTTCTCATCTTCTTCTGTGTCTCCTGCGTCTTTTTCTTTGATTTCTCACCTGAATATATCTTACTATAAGAAGAATCATTACAACAGTCAGCAAAATAACAACAAGTACAGGTATAACATGGTTATCCTTCTTTTTAGTAACACCAAACGAATCATCTGACATGTTCATATCATTGTCAGGCGATGTAACTTCCTCGGAATCATCTTTATATTCTTTATATATTGTGTATTTGTCATTGTATGTATACCCACAGCCCTGACATGTATGTGTTGTAAAGCCAAAATCTGTGACAGTTGGTTCTGTTACTGTATCATTGTATACAGGATTATCACATTTTTCAGGAAGTAACGTAACAGAATAATCAAATGTTTCGTTGGCATCAAAATCATATTTAAATCCCGAATACGCATATGTCCAGTTCATAACTTCGCCCATATTTGCCTTACAATATGCTCGTCTGTCTGTATTATCCTCATAAAATGTAATCTGTCCGTAAACTTCATTGTTAAGGACTTCACCGGCATATGTAAGAGATAAATCATACGGATATACCATATACATTCCAACAAGCCCACCATCATGGACGTAACCATGGTCTGAATCATAACCGTCGATATTTATTTTACAATTTCTAATATTAAGGAAACCTGCCGCATATGCTCCACCCATAAACTGTTCGTCTTTTACCTGTTTATCCGTATCAATGCACACAAGTGTCACATCAGTTGAAACATTGTCAAGATTACCGCTTCCAAAACCTGCGATTCCGCCTGTTCCCCACATTTTTGCCGAATCTGTAAGACTTACATAAGAATCGCTTATGATACAATCTGATATATTGCTGTTATTACAAAGTCCTGCCATTGGAGCTGCAAAGCAATGATTATTTGTAGCAACTTCAATTCTTGTGCCTTTGATATTAAGACCGCTCACATCAGCATTAGAAAGTATTCCAAACAATCCCGCACCATATGTATCATATTCTTTTCTGTTTCCGTCGTATGTTTTCATTGTGCGTCTGTTTGTTTTTGTCACAGAAAGGTTAAGTATTGTATAACCATTGCCGTCAAATTTTCCCGAAAAGTCCCACGGTGTCCAGTCTATGCCTGTCATGTCAATATCTGCCATAAGTCTGTAACTTCCAGTTTGATTTTCTGATGCTTTCACAAGCTCGGCCGCTGTATGGATTTCTGTAATATCTCCTGTATTTTCTGCTGTTTCTGCTTTAACAGATGTATCCGGCACTATCTGCACAATACACAAAATAACAAGAATCACAGCTGCAATATAATTCATAAAATTAAAATTCTTATAATTATTTTTCATATAACTATTCTCCACATAAACATTTATAAATGTGATTATTACACCAAAAGACACATCACAACAATTTTATTATGTCATGATGTGTCTTTTCTGCCGTATAAGATTTTTTATTACGGACTTTATGTATTATCTTAAATATTAACCTTAACTATACGTGGACGAAGTCCTGCTTCATCAAGTTTTTTAACAATTTCTTCCTTATGTTCGTGACCAAATGCCTCTATTGTTATTCTAAGTTCAACAGTTGCCTTTCTATTAATGCTTACAAACTGGTTGTGCTCAAGTCTGATTACATTTCCCTTAAGTTTTGCAATAACACTTGCCACATTTACAAGTTCACCCGGTCTGTCAGGAAGCTGCACCGATACCGTAAATACTCGTCCCCTCTCGATAAGACCATGCTGTACAACTGATGAAAGCGTTATTACATCCATGTTTCCACCGCTTAAGATAGAAACTATCTTTTTACCCTTGCAGTCAAGATGCTTGAGTGCAGCAACAGTAAGCAGACCTGAGTTTTCAACGAGCATCTTATGATTTTCCATCATGTCGAGGAAGTTTACGATAAGTTCCTGATCTTCTACTGCTATTATCTCATCAATGTTTTTCTGTATATACGGAAATACAATGTCTCCCGGTGTCTTTACTGCCGTACCGTCTGCTATGGTATTTACATCAGGAAGAGTAATTACCTTTCCTGCATCTAATGATGCTTTCATACAGCTTGCTCCTGCCGGCTCAACACCTATTACTTTTATATTAGGATTTAAAAGTTTTGCAAGTGTTGAAACTCCTGCTGCAAGTCCACCCCCTCCGATAGGTACAAGGATTATGTCAACAGTCGGAAGTTCCTTAAATATCTCCATTGCAATCGTACCCTGTCCCGTTGCTACGACTTCATCATTGAAAGGATGAACAAATGTTGCCCCCTCTTTTTTTGCAAGTTCAAGTGCGTACTGGCAGGCTTCATCATATACAGAACCGTGAAGAACTACTTTTGCTCCATAACCCTTTGTTCTGTTTACCTTGATAAGCGGAGTAGTTGTAGGCATGACTACCGTTGCAGGCACACCGTAAAGTTTTGCCGCATAGGCAACTCCCTGTGCATGATTTCCTGCTGATGCAGTTACAAGACCTTTCTCTCTTTCTTCCTCTGAGAGAGTGCTTATCTTATAATAAGCGCCTCTTACTTTGTAAGCTCCGGTGTACTGCATATTTTCAGGTTTAAAATAAACCTTATTTCCCGTCTGCTCTGAAAAATACTCACTATAGATAAGGTTTGTAGGCAGCACAACCTCCTTCACCTTTTCTGATGCTTCTTCAAATTTCTCTAATGTCAACATTTTTATATGCTCCTTTCAAGTTACTCTTAATTTAAGTATTTGCGAAACTATCATAAATCTTGATTAAATTGTGCACAGGTTTCTTTGGCATAATGTGAAATATGATATATTTCACACTACTCAGCTTTTGTCTCAAACAATGCATCTACAAACGCATCTGCATCAAATTTCTGCAAATCCTCGATATGCTCACCGATACCTATATATTTAACCGGAATGTTCATTTCCGACTGAATAGCTATGGCAATGCCACCTTTAGCTGTTCCGTCAAGTTTTGTGAGGATTATTCCCGTAATATCAGCAACCTGACTGAACTGTTTTGCCTGTGCGAGTGCATTCTGACCTGTTGTTCCGTCAAGTACGACAAATGTTTCTCTGTATGCGTCAGGATATTCTCTCTCAACTATCCTGTTTATCTTTTTTAACTCCTCCATAAGATTTTTCTTATTGTGGAGTCGTCCTGCCGTGTCACATATAAGTATATCAGCATTTCTTGCCTTTGCCGCATTAACTGCATCAAATACGACTGCCGCCGGGTCTCCGCCCTCCTGACCTGCGATAAGCTCAACTCCTGCTCTGTTCGACCATTCGGTAAGCTGTTCAATAGCTGCTGCTCTAAAAGTATCTGCTGCCGCAAGAATAACTTTCTTGCCGTCCGCCTTAAACTGTGACGCAAGTTTTCCAACAGAAGTTGTCTTTCCGACACCGTTTACTCCTATAAGCATAACAACCGATTTTTTATTTTCAAAATCATATGCATCATCATGCACACGCATCTGTTCCTTTATTGAATCAATAAGAAGCTGTCTGCAAACTGCAACCTCTTTAATCTTATTTTCCTTAACCTTAGCCTGAAGATTTTCAATTATCTTCTCAGTTGTGGCAACACCTATATCCGCCATAATAAGGACTTCCTCAAGTTCCTCGTAAAAATCGTCATCAATCTCAGAAAATCCACTGAAAACATTTTCAAGACCGGAAACAAAACTGTCCCTTGTCTTAGTCAGACCATCGATAAGCTTTCCAAAAAATCCTTTTTTCTTAGGCTTTTTGGCAGACTCCTCCGCCTTATCTTCCTCCTCTGAAATAACTTCAGAAATCTGCTCAGCCTCCTCTGCCGTCTTGATTTCGCCATCATCAACATTCTGCGAATTATCCGCTGCTTCATTTGAAACATTTTCATTATCTAAACCGTTGCTTTCATTTGATGCTTTTGCAACCTCATCATGTGACAAATTTTTTGTTTCTGGATGAATATCATTCTCAATCTTTAAAGACTCTGTTTCTAAATGAACAGCTTCATCATCCGAACTGCTTCCTTCACTCGATGCTTCTACAGCCACATCCTGTGATTTATCCTTATCCTGTGTAACTTCGCCACTCTGTAAAGACTCAGTTTCGGAATGGATGTTTTTCTCGCTCTGTAAACTACTCTCCATATCAGAATTGGCATTTGTCTCCCCACTCTGTAAAGAGGCTTCTGCTTCAGAATTTGTTACTTCCTCATTCTGTAAGTTTTCCGTTTCAATTTTCTGTTCTTCCTCAATATGTTTATTTCTCCTAAACTTATTCTTAATACTTTCCCACATAATTCCTCCAAATTCTTTATTTAATTTATCTACACTTTACCATACCATACAAAATAATATGATAATATATATTCTTTTAATTTCATACTTCGCATACTATCTTATCTTTATTAAATGCATCAATACACTATATTGGATTGTGATGGGTCGGCAAATAATATTAGCCGGCATTCTGTCCCCGTCAGTACTTAAGGGTGGTATTCTCACCCTTTATGTACTGCTACGGAGACAGCATAACGGGAGCGTGCCGGCGTTATTATTGCCGAGCCATCACAATCAACACAGCTTAAATCAAATCTCTTTAATTCGCAATCTCTTTCTCATCCAGCAGATTGACCGATACAAGTGTCGAAACACCTTTTTCCTGCATCGTTATTCCGTAGAGAATATCCGCAGCATTCATTGTTCCACGCCTATGAGTGATGACAATAAACTGTGTATCTTTCGTCAGTTTATGCAGATACTCCGCATACCTGTCTACATTTGAGTCATCGAGTGCCGCCTCTATCTCATCGAGCAGACAGAACGGTGACGGCTTCAAGCTCTGTATTGCAAACAGTAATGCAATAGCTGTAAGTGCCTTTTCTCCACCTGAAAGCTGCATCATATTCTGGAGTTTCTTTCCCGGCGGCTGTGCGATTATCTTTATCCCTGCCGTAAGAATATCCTCATCTTCCATAAGTTCGAGCGTTCCACGACCACCGCCAAACAGTTCCTTAAACACTTTGTCAAAACGGCTTCTTATCTCTGCAAACTGCTCCTCAAACTGTTTTCGCATATCATTGTCAAGATTTTCTATTATCTCCTCCAAAACCTTTGCAGCCTCAATAAGATCATCATGCTGTGTCGTTAGGAGTTCGTATCTCTCTGATACTTCCTTATACTGCTCTATGGCATTTACATTTACCGAGCCTAACGATTTTATCTGTTTCTTTATCTCTGCTATCTTGGCTTTCATTCCTGAAACGGTAAGCTCTGTCTGCGTTTTAAGTGCCAGTGCACTGTGATATGTAAGTTCATACTGTTCCCACATATAATTTGTATAATTGTCAATACTCTCCGTCAGCTTTTCTTTTCTTCCGGCAAGTCTGAAACTTTCCATTTCAAGTTCATTTATATTTTTTGACAATTCCTCTCTCTTGTCAAGGAAAGTCTTGTTTTTTTCAGAAAGTTCCTCTTTTTCCAGATTTTGCTTTTTAATCTCAAGCTCTGAATTTTCTATTTCTTCTTTTGTTGTTTTGATGATATTTCTGGTTTTTATTATCTCATCCTGTTTTTGTTTAATCTGACCACCAATATTTCTACTGTCCTCGATAGTCTGTGCAAGCTGCTTGGATACGGTATCTTTACCCTCACTTGCACGGAGCATATTTTCATTTATAAAGCCTTCGCTTTGTGCAAGTGATGTTATCTTAAGCGTAAACTCAGAATCTTTTTGCTCCAACAAATTAAGTTCTTCTCTTACTTTGTCAAGTTTTTCCTGATACCTGCTTATCTTTTCATCAAAATCCTTTGTCTCGTCTTCGCTCTCCGAAATCCTACGGCCAATGCCGTCCATAACACCCTTTAACTTGTCCTTATCCTCCTCTATCCTCATTCCTTCGATTCTGATAAGTTCAAGCTGCTCCTCGCTCTTTTTAAGATCTGAAACCGCACGCTCATAACCAATTTTTTCCGTATTCTGTTTAACTATAAGCTCCTGTCTTAGCCTGTTGTTGGCACCGATTTTTTCACGCAGCTCTTTTATCTCTTTTTCTCCCTGCTCTATCTGTGCCGCATACTCTGTTAATTTGGTTTTGAATTTTTCTACATCTTCCTCAAGCTGTTTTATCTGTCTTCGTCTGCCTAAAAGATTATTGTTGTTCTTAAATGCACCACCTGACATCGAACCGCCCGGATTTAAAAGTTCTCCCTCGGTCGTTACTATCCTGAGTGTGTGATGATATTTTGCCGCAAGTGCAATGGCATTGTCTATATTATCGACAACGACAAACCTTCCAAGAAGATAATTCACGAGGTCATTATACTTTTCATCTGCCGACACAAGCTCTGATGCCATCCCGATTACACCTTTTTCAGCCATAACATTACGAGCATTATTTGCCGCTTTTTTATGAATATTTGTAAGCGGTAAAAATGTAGCTCGTCCATATCTGTTTTTTTTCAGATATTCTATCATCTTTTTTGCCGTCTGCTCATTGTCGGTTACAATATTTTGTATGCTTCCGCCAAGTGCCGTCTCAACCGCTATCTCATATTCTTTTTTAACTCTTATGATATCGGCAACTACACCTATGATTCCTGGTGTATCCTCTTTTCTCTCCATGACACGCTTTATACTCTGACCGAATCCCTCATACCTCTCAGTCATGTTTTTAAGAGAATTAAGCCTTGAATTTTCCATATGGAATTTCTGCTGTGTATCACTGTGCTCTCTTCGTCTGTTCTGATTTTCTTCGTTTATACCATTAAACTTTTCCTGCATTACTGCATTTGAATCATCTATCGCTTTTATCTTTTCAGTTATCTCATCATAAACTTTTTTATGTGACGAGATTGTCTCTGTAAGAACAGATGCCTCAGACTTATTTGCAAGCACTCTTTTGTTTAACTCGGCTCTCTTAATATTGTTCTGCTCAAGCAAAGTCTTATATTTTAACTCTTCACTTTTTATATCAGCCGCCGCATTTATTCCGGCAAGCTTCATATCCTGAACGGACTTTATGTCATTTTCTATTTCAAAAGCTGTCTCTTTTTTATTTGCAATAAGTTTTTCATTCTCTTTTGCTAAAGACTTTATCTCTTCTGTCTTTTTGCTGTTTTCTTCTTTTTGGACGGCATACTGTTTATGTTCATCCTCAAAATTTTTAATACGCTCTTTATAGCTCTCTATAGCTTCCCTATAATGATTTTCACTCTGTCTGATACCGTTTATCTGCTCGTTTAAAAGTCTTATATCACCCTCACAGTTGTTTAACATGACACGCGACTGATTCAGTCTGTCTTTTTTTAATTCTATGCTCTTTATCTTTTCATCAAGCTCTGACTGTACTCTCTCATACTCACGCTTGCTTTTTTCATATTCCTGATTGGCATTTTTAAGATCATTATCAGCGATTGCCTGTTTTCCCTCAAACTCCTTTATCTCCTCATGAATACGGTCATATTCAATAAGGAACATATTTACATCCTGAACCCTCAGCTCATCACGAAACGCAAGATACTGTTTTGCCTTTGCTGCCTGCTTTTCAAGAGGCTCTACCTGTTTTTCTATCTCGGAGAGAATATCTTCAATTCTTTCAAGATTATGCTTTTCCTCTTCAAGATTTTTTTGTGCAGCAGCTTTTCTTCTCTTATATTTAACGATTCCTGCCGCCTCATCAAAAAGTTCTCGTCTCTCCTCAGGTTTTCCGCTAAGTATCTTATCTATCTGTCCCTGTCCGATAATCGAATATCCTTCTTTACCGATACCTGTATCAAACAAAAGTTCCTGAACATCCTTAAGCCTGCAAGCCGTGCCATTTAATAGATATTCACTCTCTCCTGACCTGTAAACTCTTCTTGCTATCTTTACTTCCTCATAGGGAACATTTAATTTATGATCTTCATTGCTTATGGTAATGGCTACATATGCAAATCCAAGCGGCTTTCTCATCTGAGTTCCTGCAAAAATAACATCCTCCATTTTTGCACCGCGAAGCTGCTTTGCTCTCTGCTCTCCAAGCACCCACCTTACAGCATCGGCAACATTGCTCTTACCGCTGCCGTTTGGCCCTACGATAGCCGTTATGCCGTCGTGAAATTCAAATATCAATTTATTGGCAAATGATTTAAAACCATGTACCTCTAAGCTTTTTAAATACATCTGATGTTTCTCCTACTTATGATTTATGAAATTTAAGTATAGCCTGATAAGCTGCTGACTGTTCTGCTTTTTTCTTTGTTCTTCCTGTTGCAGTCGTAAGTCTCTCTCCATTTATGTTTACGGCAACCGTAAATGATTTATTGTGGTCAGGTCCTTCTTCTTTAAGCAGCTCATATTCCATCTCAAGATGCTCTCCCTGAACAATTTCCTGTAAAATAGTCTTGCTGTCGTAAAACAGCTTTTTATTTTCTATATCTTTTAATATATGTCTGTCAATATATTCTTTCGCCTTTTCAAATCCACCATCAAGGTAGACTGCACCTATAGTCGCCTCAAGTGTATCAGACAAAATAGAGTCTCTCTCTCTACCGCCTGTAAGATCTTCACCTCTTCCAAGCATCACATACTCACCGAGATCTATATCTCTTGCACAGAGTGCAAGCGTCGGCTCACATACCCAGCTCGCTCTCATTCTTGTCATGTCACCCTCAGGCTTTGTAGGATTATCCTTATATATCTGTTCACTTGAAACAAGCTCAAGTACGGCATCTCCCAAAAATTCAAGACGCTCATTACACATATATTTTTTTAATCTGTTTTCATTTGAATATGAACTGTGCGTAAGTGCTGTTATAAGCAGTTCTACATTTTTAAACTCATATCCTGTTTTTTTCTGAAACTCTAATAATTTTTCCTGTTTCATCAGGCACACTCCTAACCTTTTAAGCCCTATATGCCAACGGTTTTGTCAAGCTGATATTCATAGGTCTGCTCTACTATCTGCTCTTACTATCAGCCGCTAAAGCAGCCTGCCTATATGTCATATTTAACATATAAGCTCCAGCAGATCTCCAACCGTGTCAACATCTTTCAGACTTTCTTCGTCTATTGATATATCGAATTCCTGTTCAACTCCCATAAGAATCTGAAAAAGTTCCAACGAATCAGCACCGAGATCATCCACAAAACTCATTTCTTGAAATATTTCCATATCTCCAATACCTAAAACTTCTGCAATAATCTTTTGAAGCTTTTTAAATTCCATACGAGCACCACCTATTCAATAATAAGATTTTCTTTTATTTTTTCATTTATCTTTTCTTCATTGAACTGTATGCACTGTCTTATAGCCTGAGTTATCTCAACACTTGTTGAACTTCCGTGGGCTTTCACTACAAGCCCGTTTAAACCGAGCAAAGGTGCTCCTCCCTGGTCTGATGTATCAAACTGCTTAAGTGTTGATTTAAGTGCAGGTTTGATAAGAAGTGCTCCTATTTTACTTCTGAGGCTTGACATAAGTCCCTCTTTTACTTTTCCAAGAAGTGTTGCTGCAAGACCTTCATATAATTTAAGGATTACATTTCCAACAAATGCCTCACATACTATAACATCTGCATCTCCCTTTGGTATATCCCTTGCCTCTATACTTCCAACAAAATTTATATCCTTACACTCTTTGAGTAATGGATATGTCTCTTTTACGAGCATATTTCCTTTTTCTTCCTCAGCACCAATGTTTACAATGGCAACACGGGGGTTTTTTATGCCGACTATCCTCTCCATATATATTGAGCCCATCTTTGCAAACTGAACAAGATGAGATGCTCTGGCATCCACATTTGCTCCACAGTCAATAAGAAGTGCTGGACCTTTTGCTGTAGGAATAAGCGGTGCGAGAGGCGAACGCTCTACGCCTTTGATTCTACCCACAACAAACTGACCACCAACAAGTATTGCACCTGTACTTCCGGCTGATACGAAAGCATCCGCTTCGCCATGTTTTACAAGGTTCATACCGACAACAATAGATGACTGTTTCTTTTTTCTTATAGCCATTACCGGTGGTTCATCAAATCCTATAATATCCTCTGCATGAACTATAGTTATACGCTCTTTATCATAAGTATATTTAGCAAGCTCTGATTTAATGTCATCAGTTCTTCCCACCAGTACAACATTTATCTTTTCATTTTCATTAACAGCATCAACGGCACCTTTTATCGGTGCTTCAGGTGCATTGTCACCACCCATGGCATCAACTACTACTTTAATAATATCACTCATATTTCACCTCATACTGTATTTTTTTATAATCAGTTTTTTATACACAATTTTCATTTTACTAAAAAACTTAAAATAGTGCAAGTTAAAACAGCAAAACCGACAAAAAGCCGTAACAGTTCAGCCAAAAAAAGATAAGTCAATAATACACGAGCTTGCTCGATGTA
>ERZ839767.2139-NODE-2139-length-26975-cov-3.739116_pt1 | contig 26975 bp, 36 predicted proteins | sample MGYA00519879_ERZ839767 | MGnify/ENA primary metagenome ERZ839767 (study PRJEB31850, sample SAMEA3708852) | human gut metagenome | biome: human gut; feature: human-associated habitat; material: faeces | place: China | collected 2014 ... | reverse complement strand
GGCAAAGGGCAAATTCCTGCCCCGTCCCGCCCTGCCCCGTGCCGCCCTGCCCCGTCCCGCCTGGCAGCCGCCCGGCAGCCGCCCGGCGCGGTTCCCCGGCGGGCTCCAACAAAATGCTTGCTTTTCCGCTCGGAATGGTGCATAATGGTTTCTATGAAAGAACCCCGCGATCTTAATGCTCTCTTCTCTTGGCTCGAGAACCAGAGCAACTCATCTATAGCCGAGAACCTCTACAACCTATTGTATGAGGGCGGACTTACCGACGCTGAGAAGGAGTACGTCTATTCGATTGCTAATCGCAAGAGAGCGACGAACTCCACGCTCAGCGATGATGATATATTGACTGATGAGTTCCTTGAGATGTATGCTGAGTATCGTTCCCTTGGCTTGTCAAGCGAAGACGCTGCAGGACTCATTGGAATTTCTTCGGAGCGAATGAAGAGCCTGTTGCTTGGAGGGAGCATTCAGGACAGGCGTCGCCACGCTGAGCTTCTCAAGATTGAACGCAGGTCGGATCTTATCCTAAAGAAGACGTGCTTGTCCACGATCGTGAGAGCGACTGAAAACGGTAATACCAAGACAGCTATGATGTTGCTTGAACGCAAGTGGCCCTCCGAATGGAGCAGTAAGGACGCTGGAGTCCAGACCAACGTGTTCGTGTCCACTGATGACTACGCTAAGAAGGCGCGTGCCGCGTCTGAACGCTTGAAGGAACTCAGGAGAATGCGCCGTGAGGAAAATTAACGATTTAATCGTTCATTGTGCTGCCACGTATGACACGATGGACATTGGCGTGAAGGAGATCCGTAAGGTTCACGTCGATGAAAACGGCTGGAAGGACATTGGCTATCACTTCGTCATTCGTCGTGATGGAACCGTAGAGAAAGGCCGTGACGTGAGCGTTATCGGAGCCCATGTGCTCAATCACAACGCGAACTCCATTGGGATTTGTTTGGCAGGTGGCCTGAGCAAGAAGGACGGCAAGACCGTTAACTGCGTGAACTACACTCCTGAGCAGTACAAGTCGTTGTATACGCTTCTGCTTAAGCTGAAGTCCGAATATCCTCATGCAGGTCTGCATGGTCATCAGGATTACGCCAACAAGTTCTGTCCCGGATTTGATGTTCGTGAATGGTGGACAGGCTACACTGGAAAGAAATGGGAGGATGTATGAAGCCTTTGAGTACGGTCGCACGATGGTTCTATTCGTTCGTGATGTTTTTCGCACTGATTGCCTTTAACGGCATGGCGTCGGGATGCACCAAGGACGAGGTAGCGTTGAACTCCTACAAAGTCCTTGAGTCCTCCAAGGTAACGTACTACGCGGTCATGCAGAGCGCAAGCGCGATGCACCAACGTGGATCCTTGTCGGACGATAAGTACGGAGAGCTCAAAGACGCGGCTCTCATTTACGTTGACTCATATTTGATTGCAGTTTCGGCACTTGCGACCTATGCTGAGCTCAACGAGGCTGACAAGGGCCTCAACAAGGATGACAAGCGAGCCCTGCTGGAGGAGAAGGTTGATATTGTGACCAAAGGCTTCAACGAGTTCATCAAGAAGGCCATTCAGCTTGGGGTGGACGCGAAGGAACTGAAGACGACCGCCATTGCCGACGGGAGCATGGTTCACAAGAACCTGAATGCACGGGCGGCTCCGTTCACTGATCACGTTACAAAGTCCTGGATCAACCTTCCGGTAATGGGGAACTAGCATGAGCAAGCTCGACAAGAATGCAGTCCTTGAGATCCTGTTGCTGGCAATTCAGATTGGCGTTCCCGCCGTTAAGAAGCTGATCGAAGCGTGGGACAAAGACGAAATCACGCTTGAAGAAATTAAGGCTCTGGTCGATATAAAACGGCCAGATGAGTTCTAAGACTTGGGTGATGGAGATGAGTAATGAACGAACCTTTTTCCGCAGACTATATCTCCATTATCAAACGTCTTGTTCCACTTATGCTCACGGGAGGAGTTATGGCGATCATTCTTCATTCCTCCGAGATAATGAGCAAGCGTCCTTGGTTCCGGGTCGTTAGTGAAGCAATCTCGATTTTCGCAATAGGTTCAGCCGCCGCATTCGTTTCAGCATTGGCGATTCCGTACTTGCCTTATATTGAGAATCTGCCTGAGACGCATCTGCTGGTGGCTGCAATGGCGGGAGTAGGCGGTCAGAAGACATTTGACTTCATCCAGAAGAAGGTCTTCAAGACATTATATGGAATGGGCGAAGTGAAGGGGATACGCAGAAGCGATGGAAGATAAATTACTGGAAGCTCTGAAGTGGGCGTGTCACATCACGAATATCCAAAAGATATGCGAGAACTGTTCGAACGAGGAGTTTGAGGCTTGCCAAGCCCAATGTGCCGCTGAGAACAAGATGAGCTCTTCCAGAGCGTATAACCGCAAGAAGGTTGAATGCAGATTAAGACTCGCGCTTGCCCATGTTGGATTGGATGTGCGCGATCTTTATAAATAGGCGCAAGCCACGCATCGCTCAGCGTCTCCAAGAGCGAGGTTCCCCTAGATCTATGTGTAAGTGAGGGAATCCATTTGCATGTAGGCGGGGCCTAGGGGAACCATTATGATTCACTCTCTGTTCGATTACTGTGATCGCGTTGCAGGCGAGGAGAAGCGAGCGTTTGTAGATCTGGAGTACGAGCATCGCTTATGCGAAGCACTAGAGATGTGCGTAATGGGTGAGCTTCCCAATGGGAAGAAGAACCTGATCATAAACGTCCCTCCTCGCTGTTTTAAGACGACGTTCACTTCGCAGGGCTTTGTTAGCTGGTGCCTCGCTGAGGTTGCGCCTGATTGTGAGTTTATCCTCACTTCGGCAACGGCAGGACTGGCAACTGAGAATACAATGGCGGTTCACCGCATCCTGTCTAGCGAGTGGCACAGAGCACAGTACGATAATCTCCCGCGAGTCTCGAGAGTTGCAGAACTTCTTCAAGACGACAGCGGGAGGAGCCGTTTATGGCGTCGGCTTGGGAGGCACGATTACAGGGTTTGGTGCAGGTAAGGTTCGCAAGGGCTTTGGAGGAGCGATCATCATTGACGACCCGCTCAAGGCTGACGATGCCAAGTCTCGTGTTAGACGAGAGAACTGCATCTCATACTACCTGAACACGCTTAAGTCACGACGCAATAACGCCCACAACACGCCGTTCATTCTCATCATGCAACGATTGCATGTGGACGATCTGGCGGGATGGTTGCTTAAGAACGAGCCTGACGACTGGCATTTGGTTTCGTTCCCCGCCCTTGATGGTAATGAGGTGCTGAACCCCATTACGCTGTCCAAGGACGATCTGGAGACGCTGAAGGTAGTTGCGCCAACGACGTTCTTTGCTCAGTACCAGCAGTCGCCTCTTATTCCGGGTGGCAACATAATCAAGCTTCCATGGTGGAACTTTTATGATCCCGCGCAGTATACGCCCAAAGGTCTTAGGTACATCACGGCGGACACGGCGTACAAAGAGCATGACGATAACGACCAGTCGGTTGTGCAGTGCTGGGAAGGAACGGAGAGCGGGCTTTACTTCATTGACTCCATGTATGGCAGGTGGGACTTCCCTAAGCTGCTGCTCAATTCCAAGTTGTTCTACAACGTGATGGACAAGCCGAGGGAATTTTGGATAGAAGACAAGGCGAGTGGGACTCCGTTGGAGCAGACGCTGAGCGATACGGGATTGCCCGCCTTTGCATGGAATCCTAACAAGTTCTCATTCCCATCGGACAAGGTGGCAAGGATGCAAGAGGCCTCGTGGTTCGTCCATGGAGGCAAGGTGTTCCTCCCCTTGGGGAATGTTCCGGTGCGGATAGACAAGGATACGGTCGTGAATGTGACTCCAGGAGCCGCCGCTCTGATGGAAGAAGCCGCCGCATTCGCTAGGGATATGTCACACGCTCATGACGACCATTGTGATGCGTTCACGATGGCTGTAAGTTTATACAAAGACGCTGGCGGAAATGTCAGTTTGTAGGTGGTAAGATGTCGCGATCTCGTTTGTCTTTGGGATTTTCCCGCCGTCCCCATAGAACCCGGACGAACAATACGCTCGTTACCGGGTCTAGCGGCGCAGGTACGACGAATGACAGGGGAGCGACTCAGGTCACGGGATTCACGTCTCTCTCCCCGTACTACAATAATAACTTTCTCGCTCGGTACCAGACGTATGTGAACCTCTATGAGACGTCATGGGAAGTGCGAAAGATCATTGACATTCCGGTGGACGACGCTATGCGAAAGCCCACCATTCGAGAAGGACTGGCTCCCGAAGACGAGCTGATGATTGCGCGGGCATGGGAAGACCTTGGAGTTGAACGCCAGTTGCGTCGTGCCATGAAGCAGGAACGCTTGCTTGGGGGTTCAGTCATCCTTGGTGTCATGCTGCTCCAAGACGGAGAAAAGCTCAGCGAGCCCCTGAATCAGCAGAACCTGATGAAGGGAGACCTTAAAGCCCTCAACGTGATCGACCTTTCCAAGCTGTCCCGCTCTCGCGTAACTTGGGATCCGTTCCAGCCCGACTACGATAGGGTGGACAGCCTCAGCATTGATGGGATAGAGGTGGACGCCTCTCGAATGATCGTGCTTGACGGCAATGCACTCTTCGGAAGGAACAGCCAACGTCTCATGCAGAACTTCAGGTACAATCCTTTGGGGTTCGGCGAGAGTAAGATTGCCCCGCTCTATGACGTACTTTGCAGGTCGTTGGGTACTCAGCAAGCGGCCTATCAGCTTGTGAACATGGCTTCAGCTATCATCCTTTCGGTTGAGAATCTGCGTAACATCAAAGCGTTGGATTCGGGTGCGGAAGGGAAACTGCAAGAAGTAGCTCGCCAGCTTTCGGTCTACAATGCCGCATTGGTGGACGGAAAGGATGTTAAGGTGGAGTCGCTCTCGGCTTCCTTTGGTTCTGTCCCTGAGCTTCTCGTCACCTATACGCAGTTCCTTGCGGCGGCGTCTGACATACCGATTACTCGGTTCTTGGGTTCGTCGGCAGGTGGCCTGAATGCGACTGGTGAAGGCGACTCGCGCAACTATTATGACATGGTCGACTCGATCATAAACAACACGCGGAAACCCGCTGAACAACGTTGTTTGGATTGGATTGGCCCGAGTGTGTTTGGCTATGAAGAATGGAAACGCAAGTCAGCCAACCTTGTTCTCTCGTATGAGCCCCTTTGGAACCTTGACGCGGTTCAGCAAGCGACTCGTGATGAGATTATTACTCGCACTGTGGTCTCTATGTATCAGGCTGGATTTATTTCAGCCGAAACCGCAGTAAACGAGCTGAACGCTAGAGAGATCTATGAGACCAAGCTCAAGGCGGAAGAGGCGTTGTTAGGCTCTGACCTTGATACTGGGGATTTGCTGGAGGGCAAGGATGCCTATTCAAGTCGCGGGTTCACCCCGGCGGGGACGACCCAACAGACCAATCCGAGCTAGTGGAGTAGGCGGCTCTGTACGGCAAGCTCGTCAGTTATACGCTGAGTTGCAGAAGCTCGTTGGGCCTATGGTTGATGATCTCATGAGCATGGTTCCATGGCTTGAGTCAAGACCCGGCCCGGCGGCAGCCGCTTATGCGCTTCAAAGCAACAAAGAGAAATGGAGACGAGTCTTAGGGCCTTCCATACGAGGCATAGCCGGACGTTGGGTTCACGCTGTTTCAGAGCGTGACAGACTGAAGCTCCAAGCGAGCTTGGCTAAAGCTCTTGGGGTGCCTTTCGTTTCCATCTTTGACAACGACGCCATAAGGGAGACCGCTGAGCTCATGGGAGCTCAAGCTGTTCACCTCATCACTACCGTTCCTGAGATCTATTACGATAAGATCCAGGAAGCCGTGATGAAGACATACCAGCAAGAGCGATTGCCTGAAGGCCGCGGTCTTATTGCTGAAATCCAAGAGCTCACGAAAATAACGTATGAGCGAGCCAAGCTGATAGCCGTAGACCAGACCAACAAAATGCACGGCATGGTCACTCAGACGCGCCAAACGTCAATCGGAATAGAAGAGTACTACTGGCAAACGGCAAGGGATCAGCGAGTCGTTGGCGACCCTACTGGTCTGTATCCGAAGCCGACCAAACTGCATGGAAATCATTACATTCGTCAGGGCAAGATCTTTCGTTGGGACGAGCCTCCAGACGATGGACATCCGGGCTGGCCTATACGGTGTAGGTGCCATGCCAATCCCAAGATTGACTATAGCAAGTTGAAACTGCAATGAAAAGAGTAGCCTTCTCCAACGCCTTTAATGCTGACTTCAAAGAAGAAAAGCATAAAAGAGATAAAGACGGAAAGTTCTCCAAGTCCGGTTCCGGAGGGAGCAGCTCAAAGTCGAAAGGCGGAGCTTCGTCTAAGAAGGAAGCCAAGACGGAGCCTTCTAAGGCCATTCCGCCCATAAGCGACGACGTTTCATTGGATCACATCAACAGCCTGATGGAATATACTGGCAACTCCTTTTCAGTCAACGACGGACTGCGAAAAGGTAAGCTCAGTGAAAAGGACAAGAAGGTCGTAAGACACTTGGATGAGGTAATTGCCTCTTCCAAACCTACCACGGCAGATACTACGGTTTACCGGGGCATCTCTGCAGATTCTGATTTTGCCAAGAAGTTGGCGTCAGCTAAGGTAGGGGATACGTTCAACGATAAGGCGTTCATGTCCACCAGTGTTGATAAGAACAAGGCTAAAGAGTACGCACAAGACGCCGCTAACGGAGAACCTAAGAAGGGCGGCGTGGTATTGGAGATTAATGTTCCTAAGGGAACCAAGACCGCTAATCTGTCTGGTGAGGCGGACATAAACTCCAACAATGAAGTTATCTTGGGTCGGGATTCGAATATCAAGGTCTCTTCGGTGACCAAGAAGGGAGGAGAGACGTATGTCACGGTTGATCTTGTAAAGGCTCAACCTGCTCCCAAAAGCGAACCCAAGGGATCGCCTCCCGAACCCGTGAGTAAGGTATACCGCAAGCAAGTTGAGACGCTGATTAAGTCAGACGCTAAAGAAGCGAAGACATTGGAATCCTTGTACTCAAAGCTCTTGTCTGCCAAAACTGCTGAAGAGCAGTCTAAGCTCAAGGGTGAAGTGAACAAGGTTGTTAAGAAAATAAAAGGACTCAACATACGTCCACTCAACTTGCGAGGCTAACGTCATGCGGTATTCTAACAGATATAAGTTCCAGAACTGGAGAATCGACTCTGATGGCATGCTTAGGGTTACGGCCAGAGTTTTGGCTGATGGGGTGTTTCCCTATCTTAAAGCCGAATCGCCTGATGATGCCAAGGAGAACGCTGAAGGGCTCGTGGGGCAGTACATCCCTGTAAAAGAGTTTACTGATGAAGCTCTCCAGTCATTGGAAGGCAAGCCCGTTATCGTCGAAGATCATGTGTGGAGAACGCCTGAGAACACGACTAAAGACGGGCTTACCGTTGGTTCGGTAGCAGGGACTCCCCGAGTCGAAGGCGGCTACGTTGTCACTGACCTTCTCATCACCGACAAGGAAGCGATTGAGAAGATCAAGAGTGGCGATCTGGTTGAAATTTCGTCTGCCTACGACGGGGATTGTTATTCCAAGGAAGGGGTTTACAAGGGCAAGCCTTTTGGGGCAGTCCAGACCAATCTGAGGTTTAACCATGTTCTCTTGCTCCCTGAAGGTGCAGGTCGGTGCGGACCAAACGTCCGTATTGTTAATCATAAACAAACAAAGGAGAAGGGAATGAAAGTCCTTCAGAGACAGTACGGAAACCGTCGTGTCGACTACAAGTTCAATAACGAGGACGACGCGGCCGAAGCTGAAAAGATGGTTGAAGATCAGAAGACCTTCAACGCTGATGCGCTCGCGGAAGCGGTGGAAAAAGCCCAAAGCATCAAGGCTCAGCTTGACGACCTCCAGAGCCAGTACGATGCGGCAATGGCGACCATCGAGGAGCAGAAGGCCACTATCGACGACCTTATGAGCGCGGAAACCCAGGAAGCTATGGCGCAGGAAGCCGCCGCTCAGACTGAAGCCGAAGACGCCATTCTCGACGACGCTATCGAAAACGAAGTGATCGAAGAGAAGGAAAAGGAAGAAGTCAAGAACGAGTGCGCTAAGGCGAAGACCTTCGCCAACCGCCGCAAGATCATCGTGCAGAACGCCATGAGCGTCCCTGCCGAAGATCTCTCCAAGTGGACTCAGGACGCCATTGACGGTGCGTTCGAATCCCTTGCTCGTCAGGCTGAAATCCGGCAGAAGCGCGCCAATAAGCGTGTCATGGGCGGAGCCTCCGCTCAGATCAACAACAGCAAAGCGCAGGGCTCTCTGGACAGAATTCTCCGTCCCATGCGCCTCAACAATGCTCGTCGCAAGGGCGAGAAGGAGTAAGCAATGGTTTACACTCCTCAGAGGGGCTTCGCTCAGTTCCAGTACTTTGATCAGCAAGCGACTGCTCTCGCGGGCATGCTCGCCAACGCCTCGGACATCAATCTGGTTGACAGCGCGTTTGTCGGACCTGTGGACGCTACTGTTGGTCTTACGGCTGGCATCGGCGTCATGGTGAAGCCCACCGTTCGCAGCAACCGTCCTGGCCTCAACTATGACATCGTGATGCCTCCGGACAGCGCCGCTACCGACGAGTCCTTCGCGGGCATCGTGGTTCGCAACCAGTTCATGCGCACCAACTCCAATGGTGAAGCTTGCTACTTCTTTGAAGACATGGCGAACTACGCTCGTCGTGACCGCGCCGGGGCTCGCATTTGGGTTCAGCTTGCGCAGGGTTCCACCGTGTTTGGTGGCCCGGTATACTGGATCGTTCGCGATACCAAAAATGCTGGCCTGAAAATTGGCGCGTTCTCTGCCGCTCCCATCACTGGCACGGCTACGCCTACCCCCGGCTCCCTGAACGGCGGCACCCTGTCTGTGAATGACGTTAAGGCCGTCACCAACGGTGGCTTTGACATCACTGTTGCCAGCACGCTCCACAAGGTTGCGGCTCTGGACTTCAGCTCGGTCAATACCGTGAGCGACGTTGCCACCATCCTTCAGAACGCTATCACCACGGCCTCTGTGCCTGTCACCGTCAAAGCGGTCGGCAATGGCGTTGTGCTTACCACGACCGCCACTGGCGCATCTGCCACCATCACGTTCGCGTCTGCTCCTACGACTGCGGAGACCACGGATGCTTCGGCTACCCTTGGTCTCACCTCCGCCTCCGGAGCCACTGTTACGGCGGGCTCGGCTGGCGCCAGCGAAGACACTGTGCTTCTTACCGGAGCGCGTTTCCTCGGGACGTTCACCGCAGGAGAAGCTCCCTGCAACAACATCGCTCTCGTTGAGCTTCTCTAAGGAGATGAAGAATGAGCCTGAAAAGATTCAATAACGCTGCCCCTACCAGCGGCGCGGCGTGCAACGTCACTGCTGCTGACATTGCGTTTGAGCTGACCACCCAACTGGACAGCCAGTTCTATGACGTCTTGTATCCTGACCGTGAATGGTACAACATCGTTCTCGAAGAGCAGATCTACAGCGACATCAATCCCGGCGCAACGTCCTATGCCTACATGAGCCGCAACCGCCACGGCGCGGCGGCCTTTATCGGCCATGGCCCGAACAACGACATCCCGATGGTCGGTCAGTCCATGGGTGCCGTTCAGGTGCCTATCGCCTATGCCGCTGTTGGCGCGGAAGTTACCAACGAAGATGCCCGCCAGTACAGCTTCGGCGTGAACGGCAATCTGGCTCAGGATCTTGGTGGTGCCATGCGCGAAGCGTGTGACAACCTGATGGAACTGAGCATCATCTTCGGTACTCCCGACCTTGGCTTCAACGGCTGGATCAACTATCCCGGCCTGACGGTCATGACTCCGGAAGCCTCTTCCGCTGTCCCGGCCTCCACCAAATGGGAAGACAAGAACGGTGTTGAAATCGTTCGCGATATCAACTCGGCTCTGAACTTCTTGTGGCAGAATAGCCGCACGATCTTCAAGCCGACCACCATCTTCCTTCCCCTGAAGCAGTTCGCCCAGATCACCAACATGCCTATGGTTATCGGTGCGACGAGCTCCTCCAGCGGCACTGGCATCGCCGTCAACGTGATCGACTACGTTGTTACCAACAACGTCATGTATCGCGTTACCGGGCGGGAACTGGAAATCATTCCCTCTCGTTACCTTGAAGGCGCGGGTGCGGGTGGCACTGACCGTATGGTCATCATGGATCGCCGCAAGGAGAACCAGATCTTGCCCTTCCCCCTGCCGTATCAGCTCAGCGAGCCACAGCCGAAGCCTCTCGCTGTTGCATGGTACGCCGAAAACAAATTCGGCTCCTACCATGTTCGTCAGCAGGGCTCCATGGCTTACGTGGACGGCATCTAAACCATCAAGGGCTCCTAGGCGACTGGGAGCCCTTCTCCAAAGGAGACGCAATGATTATCGGCAATCGCTCTGAAACCCCTCGTACCATCTGCATCCGAGAAAAGCACTACCTGATCCCGCCTATGGGTTTTGTGACCCTTCCGGATGATAACAGCACGACAGAAGCTCTTGAAGCCCTCAAGAAGGTTGAAACCGTCAAGAAGCTGATGGACATGGGCGTGTTGGTGTTTGGGGAAAAGGTCAATCCTTATGCGGCGCCTGCCAAGGTGAAAGGGCCTCAGCCCCCTGCTGAACTGCTCGCCGAACCCCAGAACGAAAAGGTTTCCAGAGGGAAGCCTAGAAAGACCAAGGAAACAATGCAGGTGTGACCATGAACTGTTCTAAGAAGCCTATCCCAATGGACGGGATGGTAACATGCGTTGACGGTGAGTTGACGTTTGTAGACGAAAAGTTCTTGGAGTTCTATCCGGAGTTTTCTCGTGTTCCGTCCATGTTAGTCAATACGTCGGGTACAACGAGTGTAGCTATTTTGCGTGAATGTTCGTTCGGCCCTATGTTCCAGTTGGCTGTAGGGCTTCTTACAGCGCATCGCTTGGCTACCTTGTATGACCTTGGTGAGGTGTATACCGAGGGAGGGATGAAGGATCAAAGCTCCTCTGAAGTGGGAACTAACATCTCAGCCGACACTGGTTCTCTCTCCCAAGGTTCCGCTCCTCTGTCGTTGGTGATGGGAGACGATCCTTTCACCGTCGACTTAGCGGGAACAAAATACGGACTCCAACTGCTCGCGCTCATCAGCACTTGGATACCAGCCGCTGATATTGTTGGCGGCAGACCAATTGGTCGCTTCTTGTACTCATTGCAATGGCCTCCTGTGAACGCAGGGTACTGATATGAAAACGATCCTGAAGTTGAAACGACAGCCTGTCCAGACCATGGAAGCCCTCCGTAAGATCAAGTCTGCCTTAAAGTACGCGGACAAGAAGGAGGTTGCAGTGGGCTACCCCGTAGACGCTTCGGGACTTGGGGTTCCTGAACCCAACTATGACGATGAAGCCTCGATCATTGAAGTCGCGTTGAAGAACAACTACGGGCTAGGTGTTCCCAGACGTGCATTCATGGACTTGGCTTCTCAATACATGAAAAAGACGTACAAAGAAGTAATGGAAGAGCTAGGGCCTAAACTGCTGAGCGGAGACGCAACGTTGGAAAAGGTTCTAGAGGTTGCCGGACTAGCCGCCGCTGAAGACGTACGAAAGGCCATTACGGAAGGCGAATGGCAACCTAACTCCAAGGCCACCATTGAGAGGAAGGGATCTGACGTTCCTCTCATCGACACGATGACGATGTATAATAGGGCAACTCACATGGTGAGGGATAAGTCATGACAGCGATACCTATGAATTTCGACAAGGTCACGCGAGCCTTCTCCAAAGTTGTTCAGGTTGTTCATTGTGTCGGAAAGCACGTGGACGGGGTATGGGAAGAAGAGCAGATTGGAGAGCCCGAACCGCTGAGGGCAATAGTGTTAGCCCTTACTATAGAGCAGCTTGAATTCTATTCCGACGGAAACTCCTCGTCTGGCGGTATCTCCGTTACAACGGACAAGGAGCTGTTCTATTCTGATGTAAACGAGGAAGGACTGGAACACCGTCAAGATTACGTGCTGTACAAGGGGTTCAAGTTCAAGGTCAGGGGAACAGGGTTCATGATGGGGAATACCAATAAGCATATCTACCACTGCGTAAGGTACTTCACATGAGCGATGTTATTCAACTCACTCCTCAAATGGTCAATGTCCTTCTTAAGGACTACTTTGACTCGTTCTTTGGATGGGATCCTGAACCCAACAGAGTTCTTGTTGAAACTCAGGCAGGAACGAGACCGCCAAAGGGATTGTACATCACCCTGTGGTGGAGAAGTATCGAGGTCATGCGTCAGGATCCAGGAGGAACATTCTCATGTTCTCCTGATACTGGCCCGATTGAGAGCCTGATAAACATCTCCCTGTGCGAAGTGCAGGTGACTTTTAGAGGTCCTAACGCACTTGAAAGTGCGGTAAACGCTCGCTTGTCATTGGGCTCTTCAGCAAGGGCTTTTGATCTATGGAAACTTCTTGGCTATTCGGGTACGAGTGGAATACAAGATCTTAGCGCCTATTACAATGGCGCAATTCAGCCTAGAAGCTACTTCAACTTTTATTTTTATGCCCTCTTCAACAGAGAGTATCCAGCAGACTACTTCGATAAATCGAAGTGGAATGTTAACGGCATTGAAATCACAATCCCTGGAGAGAAGCCGGTATGCCCGTAGTCAGTTGCGCTAAGACGAGTTTGCCTCGTTCCCTTGACGTTCCTGTGTCCCTGTCTCGTTCTGTCGCCGAAACTGCGACGGATATGACGATGATGTGCTTTGTTACTCCCGGCGTGGCCTTCCCTCCCGGTAACGACAGAGTTCAGTTCTTTTCCACCTTTGACGCTGTGCAAGGCGCTGTTCCCGAGAACTCTGAAGCCATATTTGCGGCTCAGGCGTTCTTCAACCGTTCTGATCGCCCTCAGACCATGTGCATCGGTCGCGTGTTTACGGAGCCGACCAACGGCACTCTCGTGTCTGGCCCTATTACGCTGAGCAACCTTGCCAGCGTTCAGAACGGCGGTTTCACTATCAGCGTGGGCGACGCCTCCTACACCGTCGCTAACCTGACCTTTGGCCTGAACCCGACAATGGCTGACGTGATAAGCCAGCTGAACACTCGTATGTCGGCTTTTGCTAACACTGTTGCCAACGCTGACGGTAAAGGCCTTACCATCACCACCAAAACCGTTGGTGATGGTTCTGACATCAGCTACGCTGAACCTCCGAGCGAATTCACTGATGTAAGCGCGCTGCTCAAGCTCACTTCCATTACGGGAGCGTCTATTGCGGAAGGACAGGCTTCCACTCCTGCTAAACTCACCTCTGGTGAGATCGTCTTGGCTGATCTGTACAATGTAACGGACGGAGCCATGACGCTCGTTATGAATGGGGCTCCTGTTAACCTGTATGGCCTCAACTTCGCCACCTATGGGAGCAGTCTGACTCTCAATGAAGTGGTTCAGATCCTTACGGCGGCTATCGGCTCCAACGGACTTGTGGAAGTGAGCGGTCAGTCTATTGTGATCTCTACGAACCAGAAGGGCGAAGGAGTTACGATCGGTTACGCGTCCTTTGCTTCGGCTATCACCGACCTGTCCGCAATTCTGGCTCTTACCCAGAGCACGGCGGCTTCTCGTATCGATGGTTACACTCCGGGCGGCCTCGTTTCTGAAGTGGCGCTCATTCAGACCGCAGCTCGTTGCGCGGGTCGCAGCGTGTTTGCATGGACGTTGGATAGGCAGTATCGTGATATGCAAGATCAGAAGGATTTCGCTGACTGGGCAGAAGCTCAGGATCAAGCGTATTTCTCTGCCTGCACCAACAGCGTTCAGGCATACAATACTGCGGACACGACCAACATCGGGTTCTATGCCCACAACAAGGGGTACATCAAGACCTCGGTTATGTACCATAACAATCCGCAGGTGTATCCGGACGTGTCCTACGCGGCCTTGGCTCTGTCGGTCAACTACGCGCTGGAGAACTCCACGCTGACCATGAAGTTTAAGCAGCTCACCGGGATTGAAACTGTTCCGCTCACGGAAACTCAGCTTTCTTCCCTTAAGGCTCGCCGCATCAACACTTACGTGTCCATGGGCAACTCTTCCTCTGTCGTGCGTGAAGGCGTGCAGTCGGCTGATTCGTGGTTCACGGACAGCCATGTGAACCTCTCCAACTACAAGGAAGAGCTTCAGGTTGAAGTGTTCAACGTGTTCATGCGCAACAAGAAGGTGAAGTACACCTCCGCCGGACAGGATCTTCTTGTTTCTGCCGCAGCGAAGATCAATAACCGTTACATTCGCAATGGCACTTTCGCTGATCGTGAAGAGGAAACGACCGATAACGAAACGGGTTACACGACCCTTCCGGCATGCACGATTACTCCGGCTCCGATCTACAGCGCAACGACTTCAGAGCGGGCAAATCGTGTTGCTCCCCCTATCGCTATTGTGGCGTATGAGGCCGGAGCCTTCCACTCCGTCGCCATTGACGTCACTGTTTACAACTAAGGAGAAGCAGGAATGCGTACCATTTATAATCAGGCTTCCACGAGTATCGTCGTGGACGGCAACCAGATCTACGACCTGTTTGAAGGTGCTACCATTACGTACACCTTTGACGGCGGCGAAGTTGCCAAAACGCAAGGCACTGACGGAGCGGGAATTAACATCGCCACCAATCAGGGCTCTACCCTTCAGTTCACACTGAAGGAAACTTCCCGCTCCATTGCCTTCCTGAACAACCTGCGCTTGCGGCAGGAGAACGGCGGCCTTGGTGTGACCGTTGTGGCCAGAACCGGAGCCAACATCCTGCTTACCATGACCAACGCCTATATCAGCCGTCCCGGTCAGCTTGCTACTGGCGACAAGCAGATGGCCGGATTGCAGTTCACCCTGACCACGGCTGAAGACGACATCACCAACCTGACTGTGGAGGGGTAAATGAGAGACCTCAAGTCGGGAATGGGTGAGTTCAAGGTGAACGGTAGAACGTATAAGTTCGACCTCCTGCCTCCCATGGAAGCAATTGACTTTGGGAGCCGTGTTCTTAAGGCCGCTGGCGGAGCCCTCGTATCCATTTGCGGTGAAGGCGAAGTGCACTACGACGCCATTGCTAAGGCTCTCAGCGTCGTTGAAGCGTCGGAACTCAGTGCGCTCATGAAGGAAGCCCTCAAGCGTTCGTATACGCCTGAGCAGGAACCCCTCAGCAATGAAGCTGTGTTCCATTCTTGGTTCAACCAAAACCCTCAAGACCTCTTTGTTGCGGGAGCGTTGGCTGTCTTTGAACAGGTGAGGGATTTTTTTCCCTCTGGGCTGAGTACAGCCGTACGAAACTCCACCCCGCAACGGTAGGTATAAGCGTCCCAGTACCTGACTCCCATCAGGACGTGATCCTAGTCAATCGGCTCCTTAGACATGGTCTTTGTACCTATAAGGAGCTCATTGACGGGACGCTGTCGTTGAAAGACGTTGTATTCTTGATGAAGTGTGCAGACTGGGAAGATTACGCCACGAGCTACGTAAGAGTAATGCAGGAAGGTTAGTATGGCTGTTGTAGACGAACTAGTCACAGTACTGAGTACTGTTCTCGGTGACGGAAGCGAGAAGGCAGTAGACACCTATAAAAAGGGTCTTGATGGCGTTGTTGCGACTGTCAAAGAGGCGACAAAGCGATTCGCAATGGCGGCTACTGGCCTTACTGCATTCGTAGCCGGGGCAGTCAACAGCGCGGCATCCATCCAGAAGGTATCTGAAACCACGGGCGTCAGCACTGACGCCCTCCAGGAATGGGCTTATGCTGCAAAGAGCGTAGGCGTCTCCGCGAGTGCCGTTGAAAGCGACCTCGCTAAGATGCAGAAGCAAGCCATGTGGACGGGTCGCTCGCTTGAATCGTGGGCTGATACGTTCAAGGGCATGAGTATTCCCCAGGCGAATATGTGGGGTGAGGCCATTGGCATCTCACCTGACACTGTTCGCCTCTTGCGTGAAGGCCGTGAAGGTATCGCGGCCTTGCGCAAGGAAGCCCATAGTGTGGGCGCAGTTATTTCTCCGGAAGACCTAAAGCGGGCGGCTCAGCTAAAGACAAGCGTTATGTCCCTCACGACTCAATTGCGAGCGTTTGGGACTACTATCGCTATCGGAACGCTTCCTATGATTGACAAACTGGTCACTTCCTTCAAGGAGTGGCTAAACGTCAACAAAGAATGGGTCGCAAGCAACATCACCAAGTTCCTTGAGAACCTTGGAAGGGTCTTCAATGAGCTCTGGGAAGACGGCAAGAAGCTCGTTGATTGGTTCAAGGAAACTCTCGGGCCTATTGGAGACTTCGGCAAGAAGTTGTGGGAGGCAACCGACTGGGCAAAGCTCCTTAAGGGCGCACTAGCTTTGCTGGTGGCCTATTTTGCCCCCGCAATAGCCGCTTTTGGTTTAGCCGTAGGCGCAGTCATTGCCCTCAGTGCGGCCTTTGAAGACTTCATTGCCTTCTTGGAGGGCAAAGACTCCATCATTGGTCGGCTGGTAGACAGCTTTCAAGAAAAGTTCCCGAACTTGGCTAACCTGCTCAAGAACGTCGTCGTTGTGGCGTTTGAGTTGGTTACTAAGACCGCTGGAATTATGTGGGAACTGCTCCAGAACATTGCCAAGGGCATCGGCGGAGTCGTTGAAACCATCATTACCGGGGTAGACAAGGCCATTGGAGCCGCGAGGCAGTTGTTTGGACTTGAAGACCTGAATGAAGATAAGGATCAAGGGCCTCCGCCTACTCGCCAGTACAATTGGGACGGACAGCAACGCAATTACAATCCGTATGCCAAGCCCCAAGAAGGCGAGGAACAACCACAAGAACAGACTCGTCGCAACTATAATCCTTATGCGAAGTCGGCATCCTCTTCCGCTCCTAAGAACGTCAGTGCAAGGGTTCAGTTGGAAGAGGCGGGTAAGGAGTTGGCAAGAAATTCCACCGCTATGCAGCAGTCTTCCCCTTCTGATAAGGGGCCTGTTATCGTTCCTAAGACTGAGACTCGTCCTAGCGTCACAAACCGCAATCAAACGAATCAGTCTAACCTGAACGCCAACGTGAAAATTGAGGTAAGAGATCCTTCCGAGATCGGCCCTGCGCTCAAGAGCCTTGAAACAGCGTACCCTGATGCGCAGATTAACACTCCAGGAACCTATGGACCAAGCGTAGGATAGCATGATAGCAGACAACTATGAAGCCACTACCGTCTTCACCAACGAAGACACCGGGATTGTAAGACAAGGCTCTGTGGTGGCTGGCGTTTCTGTGTCTGTAAAAGAGGCGGAAAGTCACAGCTTCACCTCTCAAATGACCGATATACCCTTGGAATCAGGGGCGGTCGTGTCAGATCACGTTATCCTGCAGCCTGAACAGTTGTCCGTGTCCATTGCGATGACCAATACTAGTGAAAACGGTGATAACTTTTCAGCTTTCGACCAATTCTACGAAATGTTGAACAGCCGCGAGCCTGTAGAAGTTATCACCGAACACTGGATCTACACTAATATGGTGTTGATTTCGTTTACGCCTAACCACACGGCGCCATTCAGACAAGCGTACACCGCTGAATGCGTCTTCAAGAAAGCCAACATGGTCACGTTGAACGTAGTCGGCAAGTCTCCTACCAAGTTAAAGGGCGGAGCAAAGAAGACTGGAAGCGGCACAGTCAACGCCGGAACAGTGGAATCAGGCAACGCAAGCGACGCCGATAAGTCACAAGCCGCTGTTTGGTACGATACGATCAAGAAGGGGTAGCGGATGCCTGTAATCGAACTGCCTTTGACCTCAGACGGCGAAAGAAAGTTCACAACTGAAATTGCAGGGGTGAGCTACCTCTTTCGTACTACTTACGTGATGGGTCAGCAAAATCATTGGGTTTTGGACATATTTGACGAAAATGAGAACCCGTTGGCTTACGGAATCAACATCGTCACAGGTTCTCTCAACTTACTCAAAGGTTACGGGAATGTGTTTGATGGAATCCACCTGTTAGCCGTTCCCCTTCACAACGAGGATCCCTCTGGCCCTGAAGCGTTGGGTACGGTCCTGAAGGTTCTTTGGTACACAGAAGGTGAGGATTTTCCTTACAACCTTGGGGATCCCTTGCTTGACATTGATCTCCTATTAAACCTCTTCGAGTAATCTAATGGCTGACAGCGAAAACAGACCTTGGCTACGTAAAGTTCTTGTTACGTTAGGGCCTCTCGCTGAATGGCAAAACAAATCAGCGGGATCCACTGTTCAGTTTGCTAGTGACGGCACAATGAACGGTCTTCGCGTATCCGCTAATATACAGAAGACCCTAATGGGACTTCCTTCTCCTTCTACCATCAAGGTGTACAACCTTTCGGACGACACAAGGAACGCAGTAAAGAAAGGGCTCACCAAGCTGACTTTGCAAGCTGGTTGGGAAAACACCAACATGGCTACCATCTATAAAGGCTCCATCATGAACGTACAGAGTGAGCGAGCAGGAGCGGACATCATCACGTCGTTCCTTGTTCTCCCTGGATTTGGAGCCTTGGCTATGGGAGCCTCCAGCGTTACTTTTGGCCCTGGAACGTCTATTTCAGCCGCCGCTGGTCAGCTTGGCAAGGATCTCCCCGGAATTACAGTGAACCCTGAGAGCTTCCAAGGCGTAGAGGGGAACATTGGAGGAAAGGGCTGGAGCTACGCGGGATCTACCAAAGACGGTCTTAATCGCTTGGCAGAGGAATACGGCTTCTCTTGGTCAGTGCAGGAAGGCACCCTCAAGTGCATGGGAGACAAGTTCATGCTCGGCTCCTCAGTGGAGCTCAACGGAGACAATGGCGGTCTGATTAACATCTCCCCAATCCTATCAGGGCCTCTTCAGTGGACTACCGGGGTGAAGATTAAGGCGTTGTACGTGCCGGGCATCACAGTAGGCTCCTCTGTGAAGGTGTCCAGCAAGCTGAACAAAAGCCTCTCGGGAACGTACCGAGTTCACACCATTGGAATAGACTTGGATACATACTCCTCCAACTGGACGATGGACATTGAAAGCTACAAGCTAGGCGTTAAGGTGAAGTGATGGCTGACTACTCAAAGACCTCTCCTAACGAATCCCAGCGTCTGGTTATTCAGCGCATGCTGGACTCCATGGACATAGCCAAACCTTGCATCATCAAGGAGGTCAAGCCGGGCCCTCCCTTGAAGGTCACGGTTCAGCCCACTGAACGCATGAAGATCACCATCGGGCAAGAAACCAAGTACATGCCGCTTCCTGAGATCAACGATGTTCCTGTCATTCTTCCTTGCGCCCAAACAGCGGGATTCTTGCTCACGTTGCCCTTGAAGCCGGGAGACACGGGACTGTTAATTGTAGCCGACAAGGACATAACGAATTTCGTTTCCTCAGGAGACATTAACGATCCCCCTGTTGGCTCTGACCCTGACGTGTCCAATGTGAGGAAGCGGTCGCTCACTGATGTAATCTTCATTCCCGGTCTATCCAGTGATCAGGTTGCTATTCAAAGTTACAGCACTGAGAACATTGAGCTAAGGGACTTGACCCGCACGTCCTACATCAGCTTAGGGCCTGATGGTATCACGATGACAGACGGACAGGCGGTCTATTCGATGAAAGGTGGATCCGTAACAACTACGGCTCCGGGTACAGTTGCCACCCAAGCCGATGGAGCAATATCCATGAACACAAGCTCCACCTGCACCATTTCAAGCTCCAACATGGAGCTCAGCGGATCGGGCAACACGATTCAGGGCAACATTACTCAGCGGGACGGCACGTTCACTGACGGCAACGGCAAAAACTCGTCCTCTCACAGACACACTGGCGTTGAATCTGGCTCTGATACGTCAGGGCCTGTCGCATAAGGATCGCTATATGTCATGGGACTTCCGACTTAATGAAAATTGGGATCTATCGCCAGGCGAAGTGACCGGGTCTGACGAGGTCATGCAAAGGCTTAAGCTGCGACTCCTTCGCGAGTTGGGAGAATGGTTCCTAGACACGACGGCGGGGCTCCCTTGGTATCAGGATGGTCATGGCATGTTGGGAGCCAAAATGTCCCAACAGAACAATGTACTCTTGCTCATTCGTCGTTGCGTTATGGGCACTGAAGGCGTAAAGGCCATTGAAAAGCTCACCACCAGATACATACTGGGTAACAGAACCTTCTCCGTATACATCCGGGTGATCCTTACAGATCGCACTGTGAGAGAGCTTACTTTGCCCGTCACCGCTTCAACCTTTGCAGCGTAGGATCAATTATGGCTAACTTTGAATACGGAATGCTTCCCCAAGGGTTCGTTCCTAAGCGTCTTGTTGACATCAACAACGACATGCTGGAACGGGTTGAGGCCATTCAAGACCCGAAGACAGGTGAGTTCCCTTTCGCCAATGCGTCTGGTGATACAATTCTTACTCAACTTGTAGGTATCTTTTCCAACGCTTTGTCTGAGTGCTGGGAAGCGGCCTATGACGCCAGCATACAATTCAACCCGTTGTACAATACCGGGGCAGGTCAGAGCGGCACTGTTCAGTTGAACGGCATCGTGCGCAAGCCGGGAAGCGAAACGATTATCATTTGCACCTGCTCTGGTGCTGCTGGAACGCTAATTACTCAAGGTTCACTCATTGGAGACCGACAGGGCACGAACAGCTATCAGGCTATGGCTAATTATATCATTGGAACCAACGGAACCGTTGAAGGACGATTCCAATGTACGACAAAGGGTGCGATTGACCCTGCTGTTGGTTCTATCAATACGATACAAACCGCTACGGCGGGATGGTACAGCGTATCAAACACGTCCACCAGTTCAGTCGGTACGCCTGAGGAAACTGACGATGAGCTCAGGAAGCGTCAGCAGTTGTCCACCAGCCTTACCAGCTATCGTCAGATTGAGGCCATTTACTCGGCAATCATTGCTGTAGACGGCGTTACCTACTGTCGGGTCTACCAGAATGCGCTGACCAACCCTGAGGACTCTAGAGGCATTCCTTACAAGGAAATTTCCCCGGTGGTAGTGGGAGGAGAACCAGAGGACATTGCCAACGCCATGTTCTTGCGCATGCCCGTAACGATACAAGGCTACGGCAACACTCTTGTGACTTTGAGGGACAAACAGAACCAGCCTTACAACATCAGGTTCATGCGTCCTACGATGGTTCCCATTTTTGTGGATATCACAATCCGTGTCACCGACTCTGCAGTCTTCCCAAGCAACTACGCCGAATTGATCAAGCAGAGCATTGTTGATTACTCTGTTTATGATATCATGGCAAATACAGGCTTCCCTCCCGGCGAGCCTGTTATCAGAACAAGGCTCTTTACACCTATTAACGATGCGTGCAACGGCTTCTCGATCGTGAACATGACCATTGGAACGTCAGCAGAAGCTCAAGGCAAGGTGGACATTCCAATCGATTGGAACGAGGCGTCCGAATTCACGGTTGATAATATCACCGTAACCTTGGTGGACTAGCATATGGCTGCAACTGAAAAGCTAAACGTAGACTTCTCCAAGGAGCGAATCGACCTTGTAACGCAGGGGACTGGACTGGCATTGTCTCAGTTCAGTAACTCTTGCATGCTAGGTCAGTTCTTCGCGGCCTTCCTTGAAGAGTCTCAAGAACTGTTCGACAGTATCCTTGCTATGGAAGAAGGTCGTACGTTATATGCCGCCAAGGGAAGTAATCTTGATGCTTTAGGTCGCATAGTAGGGGAGCCAAGAACAGCTTTTCAATACAGTGACCTTAGCTACATGTGGGCTGATAGAAATTCACAAGGTGTAGATAAGATTGAAGTATGGGTTACAAATGCAACTTTGTCTAGCAAGGTAATTCCCAACGACGCCATGTACCGACTTCGTATCCTTGGGAAGATCCTTAAAAACTTCACTATGGCGGCGTCAGTTCCTGAACTGTTGAACCTGATCTCTAACCTGTACGGTTATGACGTCAGCTTCATAAAGAAAGGCCCATTCACTATTGACTTAATGGTTCCGGGAACGATCAGTACGACGGTGTATTCTGCACTCACTCGGTTCTTTGATGACCTCATGGTGGAGCGTAACTGTTATGTAAGCTATCCAGCCACCTTGTCTATTGAAGATGTGATATTTGCTCCCAAGAACTACTTCTGCGCTGACCGAATGGGAGGTCAGCAGTGTGACTCAGGAAGAGCTGGAGTCACTACTCATAAATACAGCATGGGGAATTAAAGATGGCAAACCAAGACAGAGTCAATTTCGTTTGGGCGGAAACTGCGCTCACGACTATTCCTCCTATTCCGGTATCCGAGGTCGCGTATAGAGACACTACGCAGACCCCTGAACAAATGGAGGTTGGTCAGCAGTATGACACAATCTATAACTCCGCCCGACACAACCAGTTGCTGTTTCTCATTACCTCGGTCGCAAAGACCTTGTGTGAAAACGGCATGATGCCCTTCCTTGCAGGACAAGCGTATGATCAATACGCAAGGTGCATCTTTACTGATGGAAAAATTTATTCTGCGTCAAGGGCTATTGCAGCCAATGAGTCTCCCTACCCCACTCCAGGTGACGATTCTTTTGTTTGGATCAAGGAAGGAGGAGGAGGAACACCTGCGGGTTCCGTTTTGCCATTTTATAGCGTCAACCTCGGCGGCCCCGATAACCGCAATCCCATCTTCTGGGGGCAGTCCGAACCCGATACTGGCTGGCTCATCTGTGACGGCGGCAGCGATGGGCGCGGTGGCTCGGTGCCCGACCTGCGCGGAAAGTTCGTTATGTGCTCAACGTACTCCGGGGACGCCGGGCAGACGGGCGGGGCAGCGTCGGTGACGCCGACGATCTCGGTGCAGAACGCCACGCAGGGCGGGAGTATTGCTATCAGCGGGACGGGTGTAAGAGTACTAGATCACACACTTGGGGTTGAGCAGATTCCGAGTCATAACCACACAGTTGGCAATTCTTACCTGATCGGGAAAGTGTCAGCTAATGGGTATTCGCTTTTTAATAACACGCCCGAAGGAAAAGAGAACAATTTAATGATGGCAAATACTGGCGGAACCAAGCCACACACTCACGGTATTTATGATGCTGGACATACACATACTTTCACAGGAGCAGCACATACCCACGTAGCAACAGCAAAACCGATTAATACGCTCCCTCCGTACTATAAGATGGCGTATTGCGTGAAATTGCCTGAATAAGAAAGTGACTTACACCAACCATGTAAAGCTTTACAAGAGAGTTATCATGAGACAGCATGTTACAGTTGTGCCATCTGACCATCTCATATTCGTTGACGGCTTCGCGTTGTGTTTTGATTTCTCCGCGCCCAAGAACATGCACGCGCTCCAGTGGCATGAAGGGAGCGGTCATATCGAGTGGACGGACGACATCAACCACCCGTTGACGCCTGACGATTATGAAGCGGATGTTGCCCCGTTCGTCGCTCTCTGGGAAGCGGAAAAGGCCCGGCGCGATGAAAAGGCAGCAGCAGCCGAAGCCGCCCGGATTGCCGAATACAATTCGGAACCGGCCCGCGCCGCCCGCATCCGTTCCGAGCGTAACCGCCGCCTTGACGCGACGACATGGCTTGTCGAACGGCACAAGGAACAGACCGCAGGGAATATCGAAACTTCGATAACCGGGGAAGACTATACCGCACTGTTGACGTACAGGCAAGCACTCCGTGATTTGCCGCAGCAGGAGGGTTTTCCATGGTCTGGTGATATAAACGCACCGGATGTTCTGTGGCCAGTAATGCCTACGTTTTCACAATACACCAAAGTCCTAAACCCTGAGGAAAACGAAATAACGGTTCCTGAACTGTAAAACAAAGCCCCTGCCAAGGTTACACTCGGCAGGGGCTTTGTTTTATAAGCTGTACATCACAAACTGGTTGATGATGTCAGCGCGAATAATCATCCTGTAAGGCTGCTTTTCGTCACCACCAAGGCCTCTGATATAAATGGTGTCTACGTCAAGAAGCGATATCTCATTGACCACAAGATTAAGCTGAGAAGGATTATAGTCCTTGAGAACAAACGTGATTGCGACATTTTCCTTTTTGTTAAAAGCCGAGTTGAATTCATCCACGATGAAAGGAGCGATAGAAGACATATTAACCTCCAATTACGATACCAGTTACATAACCAAACAACCAAGTTACCACAGCCACACTTATCACTGTTTGTTCACTGACGCAATTACCTCGCTTGTCAGCGAAGAACAGTGTGACAAGTCCAATTAGGACAACCAGAATAGGAAGCAGGTGGCTCATATGCACACGCCTATCCCTATTCCTATCAAGAAACCAACTCCAAAAAACAGAGCGGCAAAGGCCGCAAGTGCGATCTTTACAGAGTGGATGTCTCTCTTCGTAATCTGCTCTTCCATTAGTCTGCCTCCGCCCAGTTTTTCGCCTCATGGCAATCTACAATCAACGGAACCCTCAACGTAACGCATTCTTCAAGCACCCGCTTGAGTTCCTTGAGGGCTTCTTTGCCCATTTTCGTTGGAGGTACGGACACGTCAATTTCGTCGTGTACGGTAATGTGAGGGGGAAGCACTTCAAATAGCCCTGCCTCGTACGCATCCACCATACCTTTCTTCATGATATCCGCCGCCGTCCCCTGAATCAACCTGTTATACAACGAGTGCAATTTGCGGGAGGGATGCACTCTTGCCCTCCTGCCAAGCAACGTGAATATGTACCCTGCTTGGGTAGCCTTTTCCACAACGCGCTTGCGTGTCTGCTTCAGGAAGGGAACCTCCTTGTGGTACGCCTCCATGAACATGACCGCCTCTTCCTTTGACCAATAGAACTTGCGGGAGGCCGCTTCAGCGCCCATGCCGTATGACGCGCCGAAGTTGAGTCGCTTGGCTGTACGCCTGTCGAACCCAGTGAGATCCTGAATGTGCTGATGGTAGTCCGTCTTCGGGTTGTCCCTGTACGTCTGCCTCAGCTCTTCGCTTCCAGGTCCAATCGCGTAATGCGCGCCTATTCGGTACTCAACCTGACTTTGGTCGAGTTTAGCCCACGTGTACCCTTCCTCCGGAATGAACAGCTTGCGCAGGATTTGCCCTTCCAACAGTTCGTCCCCGCCTGAAAACAAATCGTCTTCCTGTGCTGAAACCTGTTGCAGGTTGGGTTTCGCGCTTGAAAAGCGTCCCGACACAGCTCCGTATCCGTCGCTCTTGAGCGGATGGAACTGGCAATGCAGTCTGTCCCCTACGACGAAATCGTAATACGGAATGAGGAACATGTTGGTGAGCGTGTTGTAATGCCGCCATAGCAAGATGGTCTTCAGCTTAGGATCAATCCCGGCCATGACCATACGCGTGATGGCATCCTTGTCCAGATTGGGGTTGCCCTCCTTGCCTTTCATCTTCATGAATTCAGTTGGAGGATTGCGTGGGTACTCAATGCCCTTTCTGTCCAGCACCTTGGCAAGCTGAGTTGACGATCCAATATCGAACTCCCCGCCAGCCCATTCATAAAGGTCTGTTTGAAGTTCGTACATTTTGTCCACCACAGCCAAGGAAGTCTTCTTTAGCCGAGGCATGTCCAGCCTGACCCCTTGCTTGCGCATTTGAATCAGCAACGGTATGAGGCGGCACTCTATGCTATACACCTCATCAAGACCCTGCCTAGAGATGACCTCCCGTTGCTTCTCGATGATTTGCATGGGCAACATGCCGTCCAGCTCGGCATATCGGGCTACAGCTTGCGCTGGCATCCTCCAAATGTGTTCACGAGCGTCCTTGAACTTCCAGCCTTGTTTGGCGCAATACATATCCAACAGGTCTGAAGCCTTCTCCTCGCACCCATAGATTTTAGCCAAGGCGGACAAGCTGTAGGACTGACGGTATTCGTCAATCAACGGCTCAGCGTATTGGATATCTTCAAACGGCCCTTTGACTTCAATACCCATGTTGTTAACGAGCCAGTCAAGATCGTATACGATGTTGGCTCCAACCTTGCGCGTGGGTTTGGCAAGAATGTCCTTGATTATGCGCAGGTTGCGCTCCTTGCGTTCAGGAGTGGTATCAGGATGCGCAATGTCCAAATAGACTGCCTTTTCCTTTGTTGCCAGCGAAACGCCAACAACATACCCGTCCTTACGAAAGACTCCCGGCCCTTTTGATCTAAGGTGAGGGTCTTTCGTTTCAGTGTCTACGCCTATTTCAGTGGCGGAACTCAGCCAATCAAAACTCATTGTTCCGCTCCTTTGCCCTTTTAGTTCTTTCCCTCTTTGAGGCCTCATGTGCCAGTGCCTTGCACTCGTCAGAGCAATACTTGAACCTTGCGTCACCCTTAAAAGGCTGTCCGCACTGCTTGCAATAGATCACGCGGGGCTCAGACCGTTGAGCCGCAGTTTTGCACGCATGACAGCAGTAGCGTTGCCAAGGTACAGAAGGAACGAACGTGTTATAGCAGTCGGGGTTGGCGCACGACCTGCGCTCTTTTTCCCTTTCCTTTTGCTCCTTTTTGATCTTAGTAGCAAGGCTGGAATTGCATATGGCACATACAACGGTCTTTGTAGCGTTACCCACAAGCACATTGCGCCCGCAGATCGTGCATGCAAGAACCTTCATAGCGTCTCCTGGATTTTTACCATGCGCAGGAACGTCGCTTTGGGAGGCGAAAATTCCCTTCGTGGCCTTTGCCCTATGCCGAAAGTGCGTCCTGCAAAACGGCATTCCTGCGCATTTTAAGAGTTTGTCTGTTATTTCAGTAGGTTACTTAGAGCACGCTTCGGTCAGACTCAGGACTTCAATGAGAGGCCAATGGCCCTTGTAGTCCGTCTTATAGGGCTTGTCGTAGATGACCTTGCGCACCCCAAGGTGGTTGAGAAGCTTCAGGCACGCATCGCATGGCCCATGCGTCACGTACACTACAGCGTTGCTCCAGTCTGAGAATCCGTTCTGGAGAGCCTTTATGCAAGCCCTCATTTCAGCGTGAACGGAGTAGCAACCG
>ERZ839767.2137-NODE-2137-length-27003-cov-6.326295_pt1 | contig 27003 bp, 19 predicted proteins | sample MGYA00519879_ERZ839767 | MGnify/ENA primary metagenome ERZ839767 (study PRJEB31850, sample SAMEA3708852) | human gut metagenome | biome: human gut; feature: human-associated habitat; material: faeces | place: China | collected 2014 ... | reverse complement strand
TAAAATCCCTATGACTTTTAAAGGTTGATTTATCCCTATCCAATTTTATATATTCATAAAAGCATTCGCCTATAGACCCCTAGATTTGTTTTTAATGATTAAAAGGATTTCAGTTATGGTTATAAAACTGAGATCTTTTTTTAGTTATGTTCATTGTTCAACATTATTATAATTTTCTATTTATTACTTTTGATTTTTCTTTTTATATGATCCACGTTTCTTTCCTTTTTTTGAAAGAATCTGATCCATAGATTTAGGAACTCCTTTTATGCTTGGATTTTTCCTTGTACCCCATAGGATGCGATTACGTGTATAATAGAAGTCGGAAAAGCCTCTGGAATCTCTTTTTAAATCTTTTGGCTTGCGATTAAAGGATTCCATAGGTCCATTTGAAAGACGCGCGTAGTATTCTTTTTCTGTACGCGCGCTTTTTCTATAAACTTTTATACGAGTAAAGGAATTAACTATAGATCTAAGATTCCTTCTTAAGAAACCTGCAAAGTCACGGAATATAGATTGGTCAGAATTGTCATATTTATCAATTAATGTGTTTAAATCAAGAAGAACGTCGAATTCGTTGTCGTATTCTGTATGGTTGAATTGAATATATTCTTCCTTAAGTTCACGAAGGCCTTCAAAGTTTGGATCCAGTTGAAGAAATAGTTTTTCAATTGTATAAGTATCGACATTCATGCCTAGCATTTTATGATAGTGTCGATTGTATGAGTAATTGATCTCGTCTCGATTCTTGAGCAGTACCCAGCGATAGTTTTGAAGTAGAATGACTTCTTTAGATTTCTTGATTGATTTATTATCGCGGCTTGTATCGTGATTTTTTTCTTCCAGAGCTTTTTTGTCACGATCCTGATATTTCTTCATGACTTTATTGATATATCCATTCAGGTAAGTGATAATAACTTTTACTGCATGAAACGAATCTAAAACTGTACAGGCATTGGGAAAATATTTTTCTGGCATGGTCAAATAAGTCTGGTATGCATCACAGATTACAGCTTTTACTTTAAGACGTTCCTCTAAAGGAATGTGAAGAAAATAATCTTCTAAAGTAGAACTCCAGCGATTGTGCACAATATCCACAATTTCACCATTTGAAAAATCCATAATGACAAATGCATACTTTTGAAAATTACTGATATTCAAGTATACTTCATCAATTGACATATATTCTGGAAGAGGAAGTCTAGGAAGATCCACATACCTTTCAAATAAGATATGAGCGAGAGTGTCAGAAATATTGAATCTTTCGGCAATAGCTGCAGTACTTTGATCCAGGTGTTTAAATTCATTTAGAATAAGAAGTGGAGTGATGGTTGTAGAATGAGCATATCTATCCAAAAAAGGAAATGAATCATTCATATAAAGATTACACTCATCACAATGCCACTTACGTTGTTTAACAATCATATAAAATTTAGTGGAATCCTGAAGAACGGGATGATTAAGCTTACGAGTATAGAAACCTTTAGAATGCATTCTTGAACTACATCTAGGACAATACATAGGTTCCAACTTCTTCTGGATGTGTATATATTTATTTTCATCAATCAATTCGACATCAGTAATAATAAAAGAGTCATCATCTTGAATATCAAGTACAGCTAATAGTTTTGAAATAGAAATATTTTCGTTATTGTTCATTTATATACCTCCTGGTTGAAGACAATGAACATAACGAAATAATTATAAACGGTTATATCAGACATAAAAAAAGAAAATGAATAAGGGATGAAATAATCACATTTCATAGACCCCTAGATTCATTTCTCTTTATTGTCCCCCAGATTGCCCCCTAAATTCGAGACCCCTAGAAAATTTGGATACCCCAAAGATTTGGGGTAGCATAGCGCTACTCCTTTTCTTGTTGGTTAGATTTATACTTTGTAACAATTGTTCACAGGGTGTATAATTTAGACAAGAATAAAGGAAATGGTTATGAAAAAACAATTATCTCAGTTAATGCCTACGCTTGTTGTTTTGATTTTAATATTGGCATTGACTGTCACAACGTACAATATAAGCTTAAAACAAGAAGAAAAGGAATGCTGGAATCGATTAGAAAATGCAAGTGAAGCAATGATTCAAAGTATTCAAAGTCGCGTGAATGATGATTTGAATTATTTACGCTTAATTGGTAAAGATTTTTCAAATGAAGATCATTTACCTACATATGAAGAATATAGAGGTAGACTTGCTACTTTTGAAGATGTATCATTGTTTGAACGTGTTGATTTATTGATGAAGAATAATACGTTGTATACGATGCATGGCGATGTTCAACAAATCTATTCTAATGAATTTTTGATATTAAATTCAACGGCAGAATATATGGATCTAGTTCATACAGATACTTTGACAAATGAGCGAAGTGTGAATTATTATGTGCCAATTCTACAAAATGATTCAGTCGTAGCTTATTTAGTCGGTGTAATCCAATGTGATACATTGGATGAGAAGTTTTATACACCAATATTAAATGGGAAGACACATAACTTAATTATTGATACAACCGATGGACAGGTTGTGATGGATAATAAAGATATGAATATTGATAATATTGCTTCGGATACGGATTTTAAATTGTTAACATCTAAGAAAAATGTTGTAAAGGCAATCAATTCACTTAAATCAGGTGTTGTGACTTTTAAGAAGGGAAATATTAATCAATATCTGATTTATAAACCTGTCAAAATATATAATTGGGAATTATTGATTACAGTAAGTGAAAATGTTGCCTTTGCGAGTACATTAATGTTGAAGCAGAATTATATGATTATGGTTATTTGTGAAATTGTGATTCTCTTATTGTATTGTGGATTCTATATCAAAAAGGTGCGTAGAATTTCTTTAAAATCGCATGAATTGTCTGAAGATTTAAATGTATCCAATACGTTGATTCAATGTGTTCGTATATTATCAAATAGTGCTGATCAAAAACGTTCTATTGATGAGATTCTTCAAATTATTTGCGAATTCTATCAAGCACAAAGATGTTACGTACTAGATTTAGATATGGACAATAAAAAGACAAATGGTATCTATGAATATGGAAAACAATATGATGACATTCATGTTGAGAACATGGTTCGATTATGTTTAGAACATATGGATTTAGTGAATCAATTCTTTGAAACTCAAAAATCATATTATATTGATGATGTGACAAATGAAATTTCTGTAGCGAGTCCAATTTATTCGAGTTTTATTCAACAAAAGATTCACAGCATTATTGTTGTGCCATTTATGGATGATAAACAGATCAATGGTGTATTTGCGGTAGATAATCCGAAACAAAATTACTATCAAAAGGATTTTTTAGAATCTTTATGCTTCTTTATAAAAACGGCTATGGCAAGAGAAAAAGAGAAGGCCAAACTAAAGAATTTAAGTTATGTGGATTCTTTAACATATGCGCAAAACCGCAATCATTTCAATGAATATATAGAGCAGAATAGAAACAAAGAACTTCATTCTTTAGGTGTTATATATTTAGATTTAAATGGATTAAAAGAAGTAAACGATAAAATGGGACATATCGCAGGAGATACATTGATTATTACAGCATCGTATGTATTACAGGAAATCTTCTTAGACAATTCATATCGTGTGGGTGGAGATGAATTTGTGGTCATTGAACAAGATGTATCTGAACTTTTATTCTTTGATCAATATTCAAAATTACTGAATCGCATGAAAGAACTTGAAATTAGTGTTGCGACAGGTTGTGTATGGAAAGAAGCTTGTATAAATCTATCTGAAATTCTACAAGAAGCTGATCAAAAGATGTATGAAGATAAAAAGCATTATTATTCTTTGGCTGAAAATGATCGAAGAAAACGATAAAAAAGATTGGAAATTAAGCTCCAATCTTCTGTGTATTTTTAAAATGAAGCTTTGCCACTTGGTAAAGCTTTTCTTTTCCAAATTTTTTTACAAATGCCTTGCCACAAGCATCTACTCTATTTCCAGCACCTTTTTCGAATTTAAAATCATATTTTTCTTCCATTAAATCCCATGTTTCTAGAAAAGCATTACGAGCTAAGATGCTCGCACAAGCTACAGCTAGATATTTGTTTTCGGCCTTTGTCTCAAATGTGATTCCATGAATCACTTCAGGGAAGTTTTTTAAATAGCGATAATAACTTTTTTCCTGAACAAACTGATCGATAACAATTTGTTTAGGTAGAGTGTATCCCTTATGAATAAGGTTTACATAAGCCTGGTTGTGTAGGCGACACTTCATATCGACCATGTTACAAGTATCATGCATATCATTATATTTTGTATTAGGTACAACCAAAATACTATGTGGACACACTTCCTTGATAATAGGTGCTAATTTACGGATCTTTGCATCATCTACCTGCTTAGAATCCTGTATGCCTAGATGGGCTAGCTTTTCTCGAGCTTCTTTTGTGACAATGCAGCTTGCGACGACGACAGGACCAAAATAATCGCCGGTACCTACTTCATCGCTTCCCGCCTGGTCTTGCGCTTCTTTATGAGGGGTTGTAGGCTCTAACCAAGAAAGGTCAGCCCCCTGAAATACAACTTTGCCACTTGTATAGGCTGTAATCGTACACTCCTTCGTTTTGATTTGGTAGTACGTATATTGAGGTGTACTTTCCTTTAATATAAATTTAGATAGACGTTCCTTTAAATGAAGGATTTCATCTTTTGACATTTCCTTTGTTAATGTTGCCATTTTAATCACCTTATTTAGTTTACCATAAATTTTGTGTTAGAATATTCTCGAATGGAGTATTTTATGAAACAAAATTTTAGAGATGAATTAAACCAGGCAATTGACTATTCAAGTGTATTAACACAGATATCAGCATTTTCTAGCTTTTCATGCGCAAAAGAAAAGATTTTAAATGCGTTGCCTTTTTTTGATAAATTAGAAATACAAGCACAATTAAATTATGCTAAGGAAGCGATTCAATTTGAACAGGCAGGTGGACTTCTATCTTTATCTGGAGCCAATGATATTTCTATGCCTGTCTCAAAAGCTTCTAAACAAATGACTTTGACAAGTAAAGAATTGATTTCCATCTATCATTTTTTAACAGCTGTTAAGCAAGCCAAACAAAGCTTGGATTCATCGGACTATCCTGAATTAACAGGCTTAGCCCAATCCATGGATGGGTGTTCGCGATTAATGGATTCAATTATTTCAAAAATTGATTTAACAGGTTCTGTAAAGGAGGATGCTACACCAGCTTTAAAGAGTATGCATAAGGCGTTAGTGGATACACGTCTTGCGTTACAATCTAAATCTAGACAGTTTTTAAAGAAGAATAGCTCAAAACTAATGGAAAATATGACGACAACCGTATCTGGTCGTGTGGTTGTGTTGGTGCGTGCTCAAGATAAGAATGCCTTTGGCGGCATGATTCATGGACAATCTAGCTCTGGCTTAGCTTATTATGTAGAGCCATCTAGCTTTGTATCAGATAATAATGAAATTTCTTCCTTAATGATTCGTATTGAAGAAGAGAAGAAAAGAATTTGTAAGGAATTGTCGGTGCAGGTTAAGAAAAATGCATTATCTTTAACTTCGGCATTAGAAACATTAACCATTATTGATGTTGCCTTCACAAAGGCCAAATGGGCCGTGCGCTATGATGGGTGTATTCCATCTCTACAATCAAGAGATCATTCTTTATATTTAGAGCATGCCAAGCATCCGTTGATTGATGAAAAGAAAGTAGTACCGAATACATATGAATTAAATGATAGACAGGCATGTCTAATGATTTCAGGTCCGAATATGGGTGGAAAAACCGTTACGTTAAAGACGATTGGATTATTTGTAGCCCTTGCACATGCAGCTTTTCCTGTGCTATGTCACAAAGCTATTTTACCTTTTTATCAATCGATGTATTTTGATATTGGAGATCATCAGTCGATTGAAAATAATTTATCGACATTCTCAAGCCATATCTCAAGACTTTCTATGATTTGTCATAAGAGTAATGAAAATAGCTTTATCTTACTGGATGAAATTGGAAATGGTACAGATCCTTTGGAAGGAGCTAGTCTTGCGGTAGCTATTTTAGAATATTTGATTTCTAAGAAAAGTACGATCATCACCTCAACGCACTATTCACAGGTAAAAACCTATGGAAAGGCCAATGATTCTGTATTGGTTTCGAGTGTGGAGTTTGATCCTGAAACATTGAAACCTACCTATAAATATATTCCTGGTGTATCTGGTGCTAGTTATGCATTTCATATTGCCAGAGAATATCACTTGGATGAATCCATTTTAGAGAGAGCTGATTTTCTAAAGAATGAAAATGAAAAGCAGACAGAAAAAGAATTAGAGAAGCTGGAAAAACTACAAAATGATGTTTTGAAACAAAAAGAGCGTTTTAACGTATTGATTGAAGATGCGCATCGTGTACAAAAAGAGGCGTATGAAAAGGAAAAGGAAATCGAAAAGCGTAAGGCTGAACTGGATGCATCGTATCAAGAACAGTTGAATGAGATGTTAGAAAAGAAAAAGGCAGAGGCCAAAGAAATTCTAACGGTTCTTCGTAAGGAAAAGACAGGTAAGCAACATAAACAGATTGAGAAAATGCATGAATTGGATCTTTTAAATGAGAGTGTGGTAGAAGAAGTCGAAGAGAAAAAGGAATTCAAGGTGGGTGATTACGTAAAAATCACGGGTTTGAATTCACATGGTGAAATTGTGGATATCCGAAGAAATGAAGCGACTGTATTAACGAATGGAATGAAGATGAAGGTTAAGCTTTCTAAGCTAGAGCCTATGCATAAACCGCAAATAAAAAAGACTAGCTATAAGGCACATGTAGAATCGGTTTCAAGCCGTTTCCCATTAGAATTGAATTTAATCGGAATGCGCGTAGAAGAAGGTATTGCAGCCTTAGATAAATATTTAGATCAAGCGGTTGTGAAACATATTAAACAAGTACGTATTATACATGGTATGGGTACAGGTGCATTGCGTACGGCTGTATGGAAGGATTTAAAGAAACAGCCAAATGTTTCGAAATTTACAAGTGCTGGACCAAGTGAAGGTGGACTTGGTGCCACTATTGTATTGTTAAAGTAGGGGATAAAATGAGTATTTCTAAACATTTACAAGATAAATTAGCCTTACTTCCAGATTCTCCTGGTTGTTATATCATGAAAGATGAGAATCAGAATATTTTATATGTGGGTAAGGCAAAGGTGCTAAAGAATCGTGTTCGATCTTATTTTCATGGTACGCACAATAATAAAACGACGCGTTTGGTTTCGCATATTCGTGATTTTGAATTTATTGTGACAGGCAGTGAAAAGGAAGCTTTATTATTAGAAATCAATTTAATTAAGAAGCATATGCCGCCTTACAATATCATGTTTATGGATGATAAGACCTATCCATATATTGAAATCACAAAGGAAAATAATTTTGTGGTTCGTACAACGCGTAACATTAAAAGTAAAAAGAGTGAATATTTTGGACCATATCCAAGTAGTCAGTCGGCCTATGAAATTGTGAGGTTGATCAATCAAATTTTTTGCGTACGTAAATGTCGTCATATACCAGATACGCCATGTTTGTACTATCATATGCATCAGTGTTTAGGTCCATGTATTCATGAGATTGATCCAAAGGAAAATGAAAAAACACGTAAGAAGATCAAGAAATTCTTACAGGGAGATACTAAGGAAGTCATGGATTCTTTGCAGGCAAGGATGTTAGAGGCGAGTGAGAATTTGCAGTTTGAAAAGGCACAGGAAATCTATAATACGATTCAAGCGTTGGAGCATGTCATTGAAAAACAGACGATTGACTTTAAAGATCGTGCCAATCGTGATGTGTTTGGATATTATGTGGATTCTGGTTATATCTCTTTTCAAGGTTTCTTCATTCGACAAGGAAAATTGTTGGAACGAAATATGTCGATTACGCCTTTATATGAAGATGAGATGGATGCCTTTACAAGCTTTATAATGCAGTATTATGAAAAGAATGTGATTCCTAGAGAGATTTTAGTTCCACAAGGCACGCCTGTGGATGTTTTAAAGGAAGCTTTAGATACCAATGTGCATATTCCGATTCGTGGAGAAAAGAAAAAATTGATTGATTTGGTGTATAAGAATGCGAAGGAAGCGCATGAACAAAAATTTCAATTGGTATTCCGTAAGGATAATGAGTTGAAAAAGGCGAATGAGATGTTGTCAAAAATCTTTAATGCCGATATTCATACGGTAGAGATGTTTGATAACTCACACATTCAGGGTACGTTTAATGTGAGTGGCTTGGTTGTGTTTAAGGATGGAGTTCCAGATAAGAATTCGTATCGTCATTATAAATTAGATGGCTATCGAAGTGATGTGGACAGTATGAAAGAGGTTATCTATCGTAGATATTTTCGTTTGTTGAAGGAGCATCAGCCCATGCCTGATTTATTATTAGTAGATGGAGGTGCCCTGCAAATCAATGCGGCCAAAGAAATTATAGATATGCTTCAATTAAATCTTCGTGTGGCAGGTTTAGTAAAGGATGATAAGCATGCCACTCGAGCTTTAATGGATGTTAATCTGAATGAGATTCCAATTGATTCAAAATCGAGCTTATTCTTCCTTTTGACGCGTATGCAGGATGAGGTGCATCGCTTTGCGATTACTTATCATAGAAAGCTTCGAGATCAGTCGATGACAAAATCGGTATTGGATACGGTATCCGGTATTGGTCCTAAGCGTAAAAAGGAATTATTAAAACGATTTAAGAGTATGAAACAAATGCGTCAGGCAAGCGTAGAAGAGTTAAGTGAAGTGATTCCAGAGGATGTGGCTAAGATTCTCTATGCTCGTTTGCATGAGAATTGATAGTTTAGTATAATGTTTTGCGTGAGGTGCATATTTTGATTACTAAAAAAGAATTAAGAGCACGTGTCCTTTTAATTGTGGTTTGTTTAGCTGTCGGATTGTATTGCCTATATACAATGGATAAGTCGTATGATCCGTTAGCGCGATATCCATATACAACGGATGAGAATCGAGAAATCTTATTAAAGTATTTTGATAGTGACGATATTGATTATTTGGTGAATCAGCATATATCGCCTGATAAATTTATGGATTTTGTCGAGTTAAAAGACTTTAATTTAAAGAACACGTTATATTATAAAGAAGCTAAAGAAACACAGGATGCAGATAATGAATACATTGTCAATTTTGTGAATCGTTTTCGCAAGAATTTTTCATATGAGTCATTGAAGGAGTTGTTGTCACACTATTCTTATTTAGATTTGACAACCTTCTATGAAAATGAGGCTGTCTTGTATTCGGATTTAAGATTGGTTGCGGATCCTACCAATCCGTATGTTGTTTTGAATCAGGAAAATACGGTCTATAAATTTGCGCCGGAAAAAATTACTTCCTTTAATGGGATAATGATTCAAAGTGTTCTAGTGGAGGATTTACAGAATATGATGGATGCCTATGCATCTGTTATGAATGAGCAGGATCATTTGACATTGACTAGTGGGTATCTAAGCTATGAACAAATCATGGACCAATATGTCAACGCATCAAAAGAATATGATGGCGTAGATAAGTATATGTACAATGCAGGTAAAAATGAGCAGCAGCTTGGATATACGGTAGTTTTTGAAGGGCAAGATGAGTGGATTCATCTTTGTAAGGAACACTTAAATGAAGATATGGATTATGCGCTACTAGACGAAGAGTTGTCAGATGAAGTTAAAAATCGAATGGAGTGGCTTGCGGAAAATGCATATCGCTATGGATTTGTGATTCGTTATGAAAAAGAGCAGGAAAAAAAGACGGGGCATTGGTATCAGCCTTTTGTACTTCGCTACGTAGGAAAGAAGATGGCAAAATATATGCATGACAGCTATAAGGTCATGGAACAAGTGTCTTTTCCTGATGAGCTAGAGTAGGAGTTTTTATGAAAATAGTAGTTGTGAGTGATTCACATGGAAGAAATGATATATTAAAAACGATTCAAGAAAAACATCCGGATGCAGGTTTGTTTATTCATTGCGGGGATTTAGAAGGGGATCCAATGTATTTTCCTGGCTATATCATCGTTCGTGGGAACAATGATTATTTTGGACGATTCGAAAATGAAAGACAAATTCCCATTGGCAACCATCGTATTTATGTAACGCATTCGCATCGTTTTTCATATTATTCAAGAAGTGAACAACTGGCTCGAAGAGCTAAAGAGCTTAATTGTGATATCGTCTGTTTTGGACATACACATGTATCGTATGTAGAAAAGGTAGATGGTGTGTTATTATTAAATCCAGGATCTTTATCGCACGCAAGAGATGGAAAGCCTTGCAGCTATGCGATTTTGAATATAGATGAAGATCAGATTCAGGTTGAATTTAAGTATGAGCCTGAATGGTAAGAAAGAAGGAAGTTGTATGTATAAAATTAGTGAGTTATATGATTTAAACCACACTTTGGCAAGTGATTACTTAGCACAGTTTGAGTATCCTTGGCAAGCCTTAGCTGGAATCAAGGAATTGATTTTAGAATTAGGAAAAAATCTAGGTGAAGATTATGTTGAAGTTAAGGAGCATGTATGGGTACATAAAAGTGCACATGTATTTGAAAGTGCCTATTTAGGAGCTCCATGCATTATTGGCCCGGAAACAGAGGTTCGTCATTGTGCCTTTGTTCGTGGAAGTGCTTTGGTAGGTGCAAATTGTGTAGTTGGAAATAGTGTTGAATTAAAGAACTGCATTTTGTTTGATAATGTAGAAACACCACACTATAACTATGTTGGGGATAGTATTTTGGGATATCATTCACATTTAGGTGCGGGTGGTATCACAAGTAATTTAAAGAGTGCAAGAAACAATATCACATTGCGTAGAAAAGATGAAAATTATAATGTGGTTGAAGAATTTGAAACGGGATTAAGAAAAATTGGTGCTTTTATGGGAGATTATGTAGAAGTTGGATGTAATTCTGTGTTGTGTCCAGGAACAATCATTGGTCCTCATACAAATGTGTATCCACTATCTCGTGTACGTGGTCAGATTGCGGCAAATTCAATCTTCAAGGATGATACACATGTTACTTTAAAAGACTAATCTTACGGACTTGTAATTTTACAAGTCTTTTTCTTTGTGTTAATGTTTAGGTATGAAAAAGTTTGTTAAGTTTATATTTAAGTTATTATTGATCTTAATTATTGCCTTTGTGGGCATCTTTTTTGGCAAGGGCTACTGGGGTTATTTAGAGCTGACACAACAAGAATCAGTTGATCAAGTCGTTAGTAATGTGATGTCTTCACCAAACTATGTAAGCTATGAGGATATATCGCCAGAGCTGATTCGTGCAACAATCGCAATTGAGGATCGTAGATTTTATGATCATGGTGGTGTTGATTATATTGGCCTTGTACGTGCGGCTGTATCGCAGTTTGATGACGATCTATTAAAAAGTGGAGGTTCTACGATTACGCAGCAGTTAGCGAAGAATTTGTATGAAATGTTTGATAGTACCTGGGATCGTAAAAGTACGGAATTTTTTGTTGCTAAGTACTTAGAGAAGCATTATTCAAAAAATGAAATTATTACGCTTTATGTCAATGTGATTAATTATGGAAATAACTATACGGGTATCTATGAAGCTAGTATTGGCTATCTAGATACGTATCCAGAGGATTTAACAGTGGCACAAGCTTCTTTATTAGCGGGAATTCCACAGTCTCCAAGTAATTATGATTTGGTGTATCATTTTGAGGCGGCTAAACAAAAGCAACTTTCCGTTTTAAGGGCTATGGCTGAATGTGGCTATATTTCAGAAAGTGATATTAATGCTTACTATAATGCATCTGTTTAATGGATGCATTTTTTTTCATTTTCTTTAAAAAATGTTTAATAAATTTCGTATAAGAGTATGTAGGAAATACCTGCTAGAATCGAGGTGCTTATGAGAAGCGCTAATTTATTAAACGACTTTGCCTTTAAATATATTTTTGGAGAAGATTGTAAAGAGGCCAATGATGCCTTAAAATCGTTACTTACCTCATTTTTAGAAAGGAATGTGAATCGTGTTGTTGTAAAAAATTCAGAAACGGTAAAAGACTTTAGTAAAATGAAAAGTCCTCGTTTGGATCTGTTGGTTGATTTTGATGATTGTACAACAGTGGATTTAGAGATGCAGCTACGACAAACCAAAGACAATCTACCAATTCGTTTTAGTTATTATTTGGCCAGGCTGCATGGTTCGCAACAATTAGAAGGAAAATATTATGGAGAATTAAAGGAAACAATTGTCTTGGTGTTCTTCAATGTGAATTTGATTGATAATGATAGAAAAGCGTGTCGAAACCATATCGGATGATGGTTGGAAGAAAATAATAGAAGATTTTAGAAAACTACATGAAAATGAAGAACGAATGGAACGACAACTTGAACTTGAAGAGCTTCAAAAAGCGCAAGAAGAAGCAAGAAAGGTGCAACAAGAAACGGCAAGAATATTAGATGAATCGGATAAGAAAGTTAATCAGATGAATCAAGAAATAAAAAAGATGATTCAGATCATGCTTTCAAATGGTTTGAGTTTAGAATTTGTTTCTAAGTCATTGTCTAAGAGTGAGGATGAAATTTTAGATTTATTGAAATAGCCACTTATTAGTGGCTTTTTTAAAAAAATCCTTGCATGACATTCTATCTTTTGGTATAATATCCAAGTAGTGCCCGGGTGGTGAAATTGGTAGACGCAGTGGACTCAAAATCCACCGGTAGCGATACCGTGCCGGTTCGAGTCCGGCCCTGGGCACCATTTTGAATTATTGATCAAGTTATTCGGGCTTGATCTTTTTTTATGATATAATTTTTTTAACTATGGAGGCAATGTATGAAAGTATTAGTTGGATTAAGTGGTGGCGTAGATTCTGCGGTTGCGGCTTATTTATTAAAAAAACAGGGATATGATGTAACATGTTGTTTTATGCGTAACTGGGATAGCTTTGCGAATAATGATATTGCAGGTAATCCTACAATCAAGGATGATACTTGTCCTCAGGAACAGGATTATTTAGATGCGCTTGCGGTTGCGAATCATTTAGATTTGCCTTTACAACGTGTGGATTTTATTGAGGAATATTGGGATAACGTATTTAAAACTTTCTTGAGTGAATATGAGAAGGGGCGTACGCCAAATCCAGATATTCTATGTAATAAGTATATTAAGTTTGATTCTTTTTTTGAATATGCCATGAAACAAGGCTTTGATAAGGTGGCAACAGGACATTATGCTTCAAACAAAGAGGAAGAGAATGGCTTTACATATTTGACTCGTGCAAAGGATCAGAATAAGGATCAAACGTATTTCTTGTGTCAGGTAGAGAAGAGTAAGATTGCCAAAACCATTTTTCCATTGGCAAACTTAGAAAAGCCAGAGATTCGTCAAATTGCTTCGGAATTGAATTTAGAGTCGGTTGCGACAAAGAAGGATAGTACGGGAATTTGCTTCATTGGAGAAAGAAATTTTAGACAATTCTTATCCAATTATCTTCCTAGCAAGGATGGAGATATAGTGGATGTAAATACGGGGAAAGTTATTGCACGTCATGTGGGCGTATTGTATTACACGATTGGACAAAGAAAGGGATTGAATATTGATCATGAAAAGGGGCCTTGGTTTGTAGTGGGTAAGGATGTTGTAAAAAACATTCTTTATGTATGTCGTACGGATCAAAGAGACTTATTATATTCAGATTCTTGTATTGTCAAAGGAATCAACTGGATCTTGCCAAGCTTAGATGAGATTCCTTCAAAATGTACTTGTAAGTTTAGATATCGTCAAAAGGATCAGGATATTGAAATTGAAAGAATTGATGATACAAGTGTCTTAGTTAAATATCCTCAGACCATTGCGTCTGTAACTGAGGGTCAGGAAGCTGTATTCTATGATGGTGACAAATGCATTGGTGGCGGTGTAATTGAAGAAGTGTTTAAGGACGGTAAAAACTTAAATCAATTGATCATGGAGACGGCAAATGGACATCGAGGCTAGGCTTGAATATATCATATTTGAAAATAAAGCCAATCATTATGTCGTTGCAGGTTTTTCAGAATTAAAAACATATCATACATTTACAGCTGCAGGAAGAATTGAAGATCCGATTGAAGATCAGGAGTATGTACTTGAAGGTGAATATGTAAAGCATCCCAAATATGGGGAGCAATTTCGTGTGGATATGGCTAAGAAAAAATTGCCGAGTCATGCAGATGCGATTATTCATTTTTTGTGTGGTGAAAACTTTCCTACGATTGGAAAGAAAACGGCGGAAAGTATTTATGAAACGTTGGGCGAGAATTGTTTAGAACAAATTCATGACAATCCTAAGCTTTTACATGAAGTACCTAATCTTTCTGCTAAAAAGATTTTGATCATCCAAAAGGGAATCCAGGAATTTACGGGGTTTAATGAGGCGTATGCCAAGCTATTAAAGTATGGCTTAAGTCCTAGACAGATTCAGATGTTGCTGGATACATATGATAATGTTTTGGATGTGATTGAAGAGGATTGTTTTAGGCCATATTATGAAGTGTATGGCTTTGGCTATAAAACAGCATGCAAAATGGCACAGGCCATAGGTATATCGAATGATGATCCAAGAAGGTTAGATGCGTATATCTATGAATTAGCCAGACAGCTTTCTATGGCCACAGGAAATACATATATTACTTTTGCGACCATGTTTCAAAATGTTCGTGGTGTAGATGAAACAACCATTCAGGAAAGTATTGATCGCTTGGTTTCAATGCAGTACTTGTATGTAGAAAATATGCGTATTTATCCTTTTACACTATATGAGGATGAGGTTACGATTGCCAAGGAATTAAAGAAGCATTTATTTAATGTGGAGCAGATAGATGTAGAAGATAAAATTAAACAAGTCGAATTTAGTCTTGCGATAACGTATGATCAGGAACAAAAGGATGCGATTCAATTGTTCTTTGATCGTTCATTCATGATTTTGACGGGTGGTCCAGGTACTGGTAAAACAACCACAGTAAAGGGAATCTTAGAAATTGCCAAGGATATGTTTCCAGATGCGAATATTCAGCTATGTGCTCCTACAGGAAGGGCAAGTAAGCGTTTGGCTCAACTATCCAATTGTGATTCGAGAACTATTCATTCTTTGTTGCAATGGAATCTAGACGATAATTCATTTGGGAAGAATGAAGAAGAACCGTTAGATGTGGATTTTATTATTGTGGATGAGTTTAGTATGGTGGATACCCATTTGTTTGCGCAACTACTAAAGGCTTTACCAAACCATTGTCGTATTTTACTCATTGGAGATGAAGACCAGTTGGAGAGTGTGGGTCCTGGTAAAGTCTTACAGGATCTCATTCAATCAGGTACAATTGATACAGTACATTTAAAGAAGATTTTTAGACAGTCCAATGGATCTGGAATTGTGACTTTGGCTAAAGAGATTCGTGAAGAAACACCTTGTCATTATGAGGATGGGGTAGAGTTTGTTGAGCGAACAACACCAAAAATCATGGATGCACTGATTGATTATGTAAAAGACATGGATCTAGATTCCATGCAGATCTTAGCGCCTATGTACAAGGGGGCTGCAGGCATTGATGAGATCAATCGACAGATGCAGGTCTTATTCAATCCGAAAAGTCCGCAAAAGAATCAAATCAAGGTAGGAACAACAATCTTTAGAGAGAATGATAAGGTAATGTTACTAAAGAATCTACCGGATGATGATGTGTTTAATGGAGATATTGGTACAATTGTAGAGATTGACACAAAGCAGAATGTAATTTCGGTGGATTTTACAAATGCGATTGTTGATTTTTCAACCGATTTTCTCTATTATTTAAAACATGCATGGTGCATTAGTGTACATAAATCACAGGGTAATGAATATCAAACAGTATTTTGCATTGTGGATGTGAATGCGAAGAATATGTTAGAGAAGCGTCTTTTGTATACAGCAATATCACGTGCTAAAAAGAAGCTATATATCATTGGAAATAAAAGCTTGTTTGAAACGCAGGTAAAGCTTAAGCAGAAGCGTATGCGACAAACAACATTACAGGAAAGAATATTGGTACTGTAACTGAAAAAATTTTTAGGCGGTTTTGTACAAAAAATCATCAAGAAACCCCGACGTGTAGCATGGACAAAAAAAGAAGAAGTATGATTCCAAAATTGGACATATTTCTTTTCATTTTAGCAGGCTAAAGAAGTCTATAAGTTTCTTTTGGGCGACGACCATTGCAGTATGTGCAGGAAGTCATTTCACACGTGTGTTTTTCTACCCACATATTCACGCTGAGTAAGTATTTACGACTAAATCTGTAACAATATTTTATATTTTGGTTTAATGATTTTCTGTTTTTGATTTATACTATAATTTAGTTTAATATTGATTCTTGGGAATGTTAAAAAGAAGCATAAAATGAAAGGAAAAATATGAGAACACTTGTGATGAATGGGATATATCAACATTTTAAAGGAAAGAAATATAAGGCTTTGTTGATTGCGAAGAATACGGAGACAGATGAGGATATGGTGGTCTATCAAGCATTATATGGGGACTATGGATATTTTGTACGTCCTTATTCCATGTTTGTATCTGAGGTGGATCATGAAAAGTATCCTGATGTAAAGCAGAGGTATCGTTTTGAGTTTGTAAAGAATGAAAGTAAGTAAAATATTTTCATTTTCGTCATATGTTAATGCGAAAAGATTGAAAATGTGCTATATTTATAGAAGTTAGATGATTTCTAGCCAACATAATGATAAATACGCCAACATGTCATTAAATGAATACTCATCTAACAGTCACTGAGAACTAGTCTCCTAAAAACACTAACATGCTAGTTCTCTCCTCTTATAAGTAATGATTGGGAATCCGTGTGATTCTTTTTTTTATGATTCATTTATTTGAAATATTAATATATATATTAACAAATGATAACATTCTTATATGGTATGGGATTATGGATTATGAGTATATTTTAATTTTTTTGAAAGCATGGGGCTGTTGTTGCCAAAAAAATGAAGAACGATTTTTTGAATGAATTCGTTGAAGATACTTATATATTGAAGTATTTTTTTAAAGAATGGTCGTGAACATAATATTATGTATTTAAAAGGTCCTAATATGATAACGCTTTTTAAGAATCACGTTCGCATCTGTATTGAAAGTGTGGATGCCATTTTCTATCGCGTCTCAAGAGTATCTTTTGTGGATTGGGCAAAGCTAAGGGAATATACGGAATATTTAAAAGGAAGTTCTTACATTTAAGCTTCATTTTCTGTATATTATAAATGATAATTTAAGAGTTTGGAATATAATGTTAACGAATGGAGAAGGTGAAATTATATGGGTTGTGAATGTGTTTTAAAGTTTCTTGAAAGAAATAATATGCCTGTTCTTACTAAGAAAAAACATGATCATTTGATGTATGATGATGAATGTATATATATCTTAAAAGAAGGTGTTGTTAAGGTAAGTATGATTTTAGAGGATGGAAGAGAGTTTAATGTTACGTATCTAAATGCGCCCGATGTAATTTCACTCTTTCTAAACGAATTGAATCAGGTTACAATACATCCTTTGCGTGTGCGTATTGAAAGTGAAGAGGCTGGTTTTTATTGCATATCAAAGGAAATGTTTGAGGATTTAGTAGAAGATGATGAGAATGTCAAAATTTGCATAGATACGTATTATCGAGAGAAATTAAAGAAGGCAATCTATCGACAGCAGTTTATGACAATGAATAGTAAAACAGGTGCGGTTTGTGCTTTTATTTATCGTTTGATTCCTTTGTTTGGAAAAACAACTTCGAAAGGAATTCTTATTGATTTGTTTGTGACAAATGATGATATTGCAGGCTTTTGTGGTATTTCCACGCGTAATAGTGTAAATCGTATTTTGCGTGGATTAAGAGATGAGAAAGTCATTCAAATTGTAAATAATAAGATATTGATTAAGAATGTTGATTATCTTAAGCAATATGCCTAGTGTGATGGTGTGCTTTATGCATCATCTTTTTTTTCAATAAAAAAGAGCTGAACTTAGTAATGTGGTAAGAAGTTCAGCTCAATTCATAGGAAACTGGATATGCAAATTACATGTTTTAACAATTATCCAGCAATGTAAAGTATATCATCGTCTTGTTAAAAATACAAAAAAATTCACGAAAGAAGAGATAATTCTTCCTTTAATGCGTTCACATCGATTGGTTTTGCAACATGGGCATTCATACCAGCATCCAAGCATTCTTTGATGTCATCCTCAAAGGCATTGGCACTTAGGGCAATGATTGGCGTGGTTTTCGCATCCTCTCGATTAAGTGAACGAATTCTTTTTGTAGCTTCTAATCCATCCATAACAGGCATCATTACATCCATAAAGATATAGTCAAATGTATGAGTATCGGATTGTTCAAAAATATCTAGGGCTTCCTTGCCATTTTGGGCAGGAGTTACAATCAATCCTAAATCTTGGAGCATGATTGTTGCGATTTCTAGATTGATTTCGTTATCTTCAACAAGAAGTGCTTTCTTGCCAGATAGATTGAGTTCTTTTTCATTTGTTTGAACTTTTATTTTTGGATTTGAATCCATCTGAAGTGGAATGGTGACTACGAATGTAGTACCTACATTTTCTTTGCTGTCCATTTCAATCGATCCATCCATGATATCGACAATGTCTTTGACAATCGATAGGCCTAGACCGGTTCCACTATATCCTGTAATGGTTGCCTTGCCTTCGCACGCAAAGGGTTCAAAGGCATGTTTCTGGAACTCTTCACTCATACCTAGTCCTGTGTCGCTACATACAAACTGCATAAGAGCCATATTTTCATTGCTTGATATTTCTTTACAATACAAAGTAATGGATCCATTTTCTTTATTGTATTTGATGGCATTTGAAGCGATGTTCATTAACAATCGGTTTAAGTATTCTTGACTGCCAATAAAATAACGGTGAGGAATATAGCTCAAGGATTTACCACCAATAAATTGTATATTGTGTTCATTGGCACTTGTTTCAATGATGGCTATGATGGAATTGAGTGTTTCAATTAAATCAAATGGTTTGGGTTCTAACACCAATGCGTTGGATTCCACTTTACTCATATCGAGAATGTCATTAATTAATGATAGAAGATAATCTAAAGAGGTGAGGACCTTTTCCTTACATTCATAAAGCTTTTCTTTGTCATTTCCATAACGTTGGGCCAGATTGATCATACCCACAATTCCATTTAATGGCGTTCTTATATCGTGACTCATTCTTCTAAGAAAGTTTGTCTTTGCAACATTAGCTTGGTTAGCTTTTTCTGCAGCTTCCTTTAGTTTTTCTTTGACCTCTAATTCTTTATGTTTAATTTCATCAATATCTGAAATTGTCATTAAAACATCAGTGATATTTCCATTCTTATCCTTCTTTTCAACAATGAAGGAACATGTATACCATCTTCCACTTATACCCTCTAATTCCATAGAAATCATTTGTTTATCTTTCATTCGGTCTGGTAGGGTAGTAAAGTTAATGAATTCTAATACATCATCTTTATATTTAGGGGCAGCATTCACATTCACAAAAATATCTTTAAGCTGTTCTATGCTTCCTGTTGAATGGGGTTTAAAAATATCTTTATCAAGATTTTTATTAGATAAAATCATATAAGTTTTATCAACTAGATTAATGGTTGCGATACCATTATAAATAGAACCAATGGCACGAATAATGTTATTGAAGGTTCTTTCAACAATTAGAGCATCCTGCAGCTGTTTATTTTGCTCCTCACGCTTTTTGACAATATCATTAATATTACGAGATCCCAAAATCACTTTAACACCATGATCGCAAGGAACCTTGACAATCCTTGTTTCCATATAGATTTCTTTAAAGCGAAACTGCAAAGAAAGCTCATTCTTATATTGCAGGGTTTTTATGAGCTGTTCTCTTTTTAAACAATCTAAGTAATTCTCATTATCTTTCTTAAGAGATTCAATAGATTGGAATGTAGAAAGAACAGAGGAATATGAATGTTCTAAATTTGCATTTATAAGGGAATAGGTATCTTTGATTACCCTTAAAGAATCATTTTCTAAGTCACATAAGTAAACTATATTATAATCATTGCATAAAGCTAAAAGTGTTGACTCAATTTCTGAAGTCTTTTTGTAGGCTGCCTCTAGCTTTTCTTTTTGAAGATTCTTTTCTTCTACCAATTCTTGAAGTCGTATTTCATTTTGATGGTGTTGCTGCATCAAATCATCCATGATCTTAATGCCTATCACGACTTCAAAGCTACCTTCATCTTCGTTTAGCTTAATAGCACGAAAAGAATGATACTGATTTCCTTTTGGGTTTGGTTTTGTCTTAAAGCGATATTTCACAATACTTTGATGCTTCAGCAAGTGCATTAAATGATTTGGTTGAAGCTCATTCCAAAAATCAATGGATGAATCCTGTATATAAAGGGTATGAAAATAATTGATCATTTCTGTATATTTGGATAAAGTTTTTGAATCCAGTTTTTGGATGGCTGCATCCGTATGAGTTCCAGTATCGTATTTTATAATTTCAAGTGTATCTTTGATTAAATCACACTGAAAAATGGCAGTGAAGTCACTACATAATGCTTCATATAGTTCTTTCTTCATGATCATGCCTCCTCATTTTAAAAATAAGACGCGTACACAGTCGTGTTGTGAATTAAGTTATATTTAATCAATTTAGAATTATTTGATATTACAATCATAACCCACATCCTATGTTTTTCTTAGATAAATTATAACAAAGCTTAATTGATATGTCATGACAATTTAAAATGAAAAAGGCTAGCCAAAATGACTAGCTCAAGAAATAGGATGTTGAATAGACCGAAATAAAAGGGTTATGAAAAAAGGTCTATTCAACAAAACCTAGTATAATACTATATTATGAATTTGCAAGTATTTAGTTATAAAGTTATTTGCACAATTTAGTAATACTATTTGTATATTTTAATCGAGTATATTTTATATAAATTATTAAATATAACCAAAAATATATAAATAGCAGTATATAAAGTCTAATGATAGAAAAGAATATAAATATAATATAACTGTTAAATTAAAAAGTTAAAAAATTGATTGAAACCGTTTACAAAAAGAGTTATATTTTTGTGTGACAAATGTCATTTTACATATGATAAATACAATGTCGTTTTACTTTAAAATAAAAGATGAATAGGGATTGAGTATGGATAAAAAGGATTTAAAGCACTTGAGGCGAAGTGAATTGATTGATCTGATTGACAAAGTACAATCCGAAGATGATGTCATATCAAATGAAGAGGTAAAGGAAGAACAGGCAAGATTAAAGAGTCGTGCCAATTATTTTAAGAATGTACGAAAGACATTGAGTGTATTAGTGGTTGTGGCAGCCATTTCTGTTTTAGTGGCTACACTATGGATGCCCGTACTTGAAATATATGGTTCTTCTATGTCACCGACTTTGGAGTCTGGTCAAATTGTCGTTTCATTGAAAAAGAAAAATATTAAACAAGGAGATATCATAGCGTTCTGGCGAGGAAATAAATTGTTGGTAAAGCGAGTCATCGCTGGTCCAGGACAATATATTGATATCGATGTGAATGGAAAGGTCTTAGTAGATAATAAACCTATAAATGAGGATTACATTGATGCAGCCTCATTAGGAAATTCAGACATTAACTTTCCACATCAAGTAGAAGAGTCGCGTTGGTTTTGTATGGGAGACAATCGGGATACTTCCATTGATTCAAGAAGTGCAGTAATTGGAGATGTTTCAAAAGATCAAATCGAAGGGCAGGTTGTCCTTCGCATTTGGCCGTTAAATGTAATTGGAGTTATTAAATAAAGAGGGAGGCATTGCACTATGAATAATAGGGGTGCGGATTATATAAAGCGGTTGTTGAAGGATAAAGAACGATTTAAAAAATGGAAACGCATCATGTTGGCACTATCATGCGTTGTAGTATTCATAACTGTATATGCATTAACTATACCTGCAGTAACTCTTGCATGTGATAAGGAGGAGCATGTACATACTACAGAGTGTTATGATGAAAATAATGAATTAATTTGTACAAAAGAGGAACATACGCATTCAGAGGATTGTTATGAAAAAGAAGAGCAAGAACAAGAGCCTGTAGAAGAAGAGGACGAAGATGTAGCACAGGATGAGACTCAGGTAGCTTCTAATGAAGAAGAGACTAAGCCTGAAGAGGAGCAAGATACTACAGAAGGTGGAGAACAAACAACGACACAGACGGATTATGAATTAACAAATAATGATATCACTTCAATTGAAGTGAATTATAAAGATGCGAATGGACATTGGCAAAAAGTTGATATTGATAATGGTGAAGTTAACCCAGGCGATACAGAGATTTATTTAAAAGTGAATTTTGAAAAAATTAAAATAGAAGATTTATTAAATCAGCATAATTGCACACTTACGTATCAAATCCCTGATTTTTTACGAGATGCTAAAGGTATGGGAAATCTTTATGATGGTAATAAAAGCATAGGAACCATTACAGTTGTAAATAATCAAGCTAAGGTTATTCTTGAAAAAAGTTATCTTGAAAATTTAGTTAGTACAAAAAATACCCAGTTAAAAGGATATTTTTACGTACAAGGACAAATTAATTTATCCACAATAGTAGATAAGGATGGAAAAGCTGTTTTAACTTTAGGTGATAAAACAGTTACTTTGAATTATGGTCCGGATTGTATTGAAAAATTTGGCGGTGTAACGATAAAAAAGAAATTTAAAGAAGTAGATAAAATAAATAATTATGTAGCTTATACAATTACTGTTGAGGCAGGTAAGGATGGATGTAAAAATCTATATGTAATTGATCAATTTACTTCAAATGGTAATTTAGTTAGCTATGCAGACAATATTACATCAACAGAAACGGTATTAAAAGATAAAGGTTCGAGTGATAATCATGAACCATATGAGACAATAAAAGGATCCACAAATCATGGAAAGATTTACCTGGCTGATAGTGCGGATTCTACAATAAAAAAACCTGAAGCAGGACAGAGTAATATCACAAATCCTTGTATTGTTTGGGATATTCAAAATATGGGAGCAAATGAAAGTCGTGAACTTACTTATTATGTGAAACTTAAGGATGATGTTTATTTAAGAAATCAACAAATCACTAATACTGCAACGTTGTATTCAAATGGCTCTCAAGGTGTTTATTATAGAGGTTCAGGTGGTGAAGCAAAATTTACTCCTACTATAGATTACACTGGTAAATTTACTAAGTCTGTAAATGGAAATATCATAAGAAATAATGATGGTTCATATACGATTCCTTTTAAATTAGCTGTTGCCACAGACAAAGATAAAAGTAATTACACAATCAAGAATTTACAATTCCGCGACTACTTGAGAAATATAGACAACGATTTATTACAATATGTTACTTTTGATAATAAATCATTTAACTTATATATGAATGATACGTTAGTAGATTCTAAAAAATATAATGTGAAATGGTCTACTGGGACTGATAATACAAATTTTAAAGAATGGGATGAAGTTACAAATCCAAAGAGCTTTAAGCTTTCTGGAAATGAAGATAGTCCAATTGATTTAAGTCCTGGTGAAAGGTGTTATGTGACATATAACGTTATTGTAAAACCCGAGGCTTTTGCCAAAATGCATTCAGATTCAATAACAGTGGATAATCGTTTTGTTGCACATGCAGATAACGTGGATACTTCTAACGAAGGTGGATTTGATGCATATAATTCTATTCCAATTATTAAAACGTATGAATGGAATGGTAAACAGGTAAATCAAAATGCTACAACAGAAGATACATCAGAAACAATAAAGGGTGATAAATATACGTATAATGGGAATACAGTTGAAAAGGATTCAGGCTCAGAAAATAGCTTTACAGTTCCTAAGGGAAGCTATAAATATACAGTTGAAACAAATAAAACATTAAATGATTTTGATGTTACAGATGTAACAATGACAGATACTTTAACTTCAAAATATATGAAGTATGTTGGGTATGTGAAAGTAGAAGCTTTACAAGCAAACACAATATTAAGTGATTTAAACAAAATAACATCAGATACTTATACATTACAGCCTACTTATGATACAGTGGGTACTAAATGGGTCAAGATAGATGGTAGAAAATCATTTAGTTTAAAGCCTTCTGATTTAGGCTGGACTGATACTGATAAGAAATATGCGTATCGTTTTACGTATTATGCAAAGCCAGATAATTTAGGTGCCTTTACGGAAACTACGGTAAAGAATAAATTTACTTTGAAGGGAATTGTAAAGAAAGGAAAGGGAGAGTTTATTTTTACTGAGAATGATGTTTCTAAGGAAACGACATTAACTATTAAGGGAAGCTTGAACATGACAGCTAAGAAGGTGTCATGGTATTATAATGAACCTACAAAAGATTCAGGTACATGGTCAAATGGGGAGCTTTATTGGGTAGTTGATGTAGGTGGTACGCAGATTGCTCAAGGTACAACATTCCGTGATTTGATAAAAACAGGTGATAAAACAACCGAATCATATTTACATGATGATTCATTGGTGGGTATTTACAAAGGAACACTTCCAGGTGGAAAATCAATATCTGATTATAAGGATTTTAATGATTTTAAAATAAATGGAGGCTTAAAACTTATTCAGAATCAATTTACAACTCAATTCAATGGTACAGCTCCAAATTATAATGAGTTATTATTCAAGGCAAATAAAGATATCAAGCTAGAGAACGGTGAAAAGGTTTATATGATTATTAAATCTGAACCGGCTGAATTGCCAACACGTACAAACAATCGTGATACAAAAACATATAAAAATAGTATTTATATCAAGGTTGATGATAATTATGTTTCTGAACAAACAGCTGAAAAGACTTTGTATACATCTCCAAATATTTTAAAGGAGTTAGGACAGGTTTTTAAATATGATGGAACAAAAGTTACAAATCTTAAAATAGGTGCTGACAAAACAGTTTCAGGAGCTGCAGATACAAGTAAGATTTGTACGGAATTGTTAAAAGAGAATCGTGGAATCTTTGTGTCATGGGCATTTAAAGTTAACTATGATGGTAAATTGAATGGGAAATATAGTGTTTTAGAAGATATTCCAGAAGGTATGGAGCTAAGCTACATTCGTTTAAAATGGCATGGCGACGATGCTTTAAAGGTTAAATCAAAAGAAATTACAGGAATTGATAATACTGTCTGGACAAAATTAGAAAATGATTCAAAAAATGATAATAAGAATTCTGATGAGCACACAATTTATTATGTCAGCAAAGATGGCAAGCAAGCTATGATACAACTTGGTGATTTTGTGGCAAAGGAAGAACGAGACAATAATTCAGTGGATGTTCAGGTTGTTTGTAGAGTGACAGATTCCAAGGTGTTATTGGGTGCTGAATCTCAAACATTTACGAATAAAGTTACACTAAAAAAAGATGATATAATCATTGATACGGCAAAAAGTGCTGAAACTATTCAACTAACTGAAAAAAATAAGAATATTGATAAAAAGCAAGGTCAAAGTAATGGACAAAAGATTGATTTTGAAATCAATGCGAACCAACTTGGTCAAACACTTCCAACAAATGATGGTAACAAATTAAAGTTGGTGGATGAATTAGGTGAAAATCTACATTTGGATACAACTTCAATTAAAGTGTTTAAGAATGATACTGAACAATTAAAAGATTGTGATACTTCATATACTAATAATACTTTGGAAATTACAGTTCCTAATAATGTTCCAATTAAGATTACGTATACTGTTACTGTAAATGCTAAACCAGGTGACCCTGTAAAAATATCAAATACAGCTTATTGGAAGGGTTATTCTAAAGAAAGTGGTAAAACAGTTGGATATGATTATTCATATACAGTAGGTGGAGGTATTGTAGCTTTATCAAAGGTAAACTTTAAACTTACAAAACAAGATGAATATAACCTGAATAAAGTATTACAGGGTGCTGAGTTTAATATAGAAAAGTGTGAATTAGATGGAAATGTTATTACTACATCGAACATAGCAAGTGTAACTACGGGTGTAGACGGAACAATAGCTCAATATTTAGATTTTGATACACTATATAAAATAACAGAAACAAAAGCACCAGAAGGCTATGTTCTTAATAGTAAGCCAATTTATATCTTGGATGTAAAAGATAAAGATAAAAGTTATGTAACAAATATTGAAAACATCATTAAAGATGGTAAACTTTTTGAATATTACCAACAACAAAATGTTGGCATACAAGTTCAGAATCATAAGGGTGAGATCACTGTAGTCAAAAAGTTTATCAATGATGCCGCAGGAAAATCGACAAATCCAGTAAGTGGAAAATATAGCTTTGGGTTATATGATAACGCACAAGGAAACGGCAAACCAATACAAACTCAAACAATTACCTATAGTGCGGATGAAACACAAGAAAAATCAGAGAAGTTTATCAATCTAGAATTAGGTAAAACATATTATGTTTTTGAATTAGATGATAAAGGTAATCCGATTGTTAATTCTTCCCAAGAAGTAACAATAAATAAATTGCAGTATACAGTAGAGTATAAAAATGAAAAAGGTGAATCTACTAATGATGCAACAAACGGGCAAACGGTGACTGTTACAAACAGAAGCCGTACAAAAATACTGCCATCTACAGGTGGGTATGGATCCCTGCTTTACAGGATATCAGGTGCAATGTTGGCACTAGCAAGCTTGATATACCTGACAAATATATATAAAAAGAATCATTTAGATGACACATCAAAGAAAAGGAGAAAGAAATGAAACTAATTAAAAAAATTGCTGCCATTATGTTTGCGTTCATGATGGTAGTATCTATGAGCTATAACGTAAAAGGAATATATAAAATTGGATAGGGATAAATCAACCTTTAAAAGTCATAGGGA
>ERZ839767.2131-NODE-2131-length-27074-cov-9.496095_pt1 | contig 27074 bp, 27 predicted proteins | sample MGYA00519879_ERZ839767 | MGnify/ENA primary metagenome ERZ839767 (study PRJEB31850, sample SAMEA3708852) | human gut metagenome | biome: human gut; feature: human-associated habitat; material: faeces | place: China | collected 2014 ... | reverse complement strand
TTTGGATTCACCTCTTTTGCTTCGCTTGAGTTCTCTATCCCAAACGTTTTTATAGGTGTAAACGTAATAAACGGAACCTGCCTTGTTAATCAGGATCGGAGGAAGCTTCGGATTTGCCATTGATAGATCTCCATATATAATGATCTAGTTTAACACAAAAAATCCTCAATTTCAACATTAACTTTATGTTTTATTGAGGATTTTTAAAATAATGAAGATCTAGAAACGCAAAATCTCAGTTATCCGATTGGATGCCTGCTCGATTTTTATGTAAAGCGCCGAGAATCATTCTGCCCTGTCTTTCGAGCCTCATAAAACGCTTTTAATGAATTGAGCGGTAACCCTGACTTCAATTGTGTAAAGAATGAAGCTCATTAGCTCAATTGTCTCTTATCTTAAGGAAGAAAAATTTTTCACCTTCCCTTAAGGTTACGCCGCTAGTAAAAGTCAGCTCTTCAAAGGCATAAAAATAAATAATCAAGAAGGACAGTTACTTTTGATGTTATTACCTGTTTATCACCTTCAAATCTCTTTCTGCTATAACTTCTAGAGTTTTGAGGTCTTTCTTGAGCTAAACCTTACAAATACAAATACTGCTCAGAAAATACCCTTCGTAAAAACACTGTTTCGGGCCTCCCATGTTTTCTCTATGTTTAGCAATATAGCTAAATAGCAAACTAGCTTATCCCCTATCTCTTTCCCTAAGGAGAACATCTAATGAAACTCACAAGAAGAGTCTTTATAGAGCTAGCCGGCAGCTCCGCCCTCATGGCCTCTGCCCCGTCTTTATTAGCTCAGGGTGTAACGGTTAAAAGACTGCCGTTGCCTTGCAGCCCGGCTCAGGGCAGATGGATCGGATCTGCCTGCCAAGGATGCACTCAGTACTGTGCAATTGAAGTTTTTAATCAGAACGGAAGAGCCACCCGCGTCCGGGGTAACCAACATTCTCAGGGCAATCACGGTTTCTGCTGCCCCAGAGGTCATTTGATTCCACAAGAGAATTACGACCCTGATCGTATTAAGCAGCCGTTAAAGAGAACAAATCCGCAAAAAGGCAGAGGTATCGATCCCAAATGGATTCCTATCACTTGGGATGAGGCTTTAGATATCGTCGCAGATAAGATGATGGAGCTTCGTAATGCCGGCGAACCTGAGAGACTGCTTTATCTAAAAGGCCGCTACGGAAACACGTCTCACGCCCTTTTATACGGAACTGTCGCGAAACTGTTCGGCTCTCCGAATAATTTTTCGACTTCCGCCCTTTGTGCCGAAACTGAGAAAATGGGACCCGGCTATACACAAGGACTTTTCTCTTATAGAGATTACGATCTTGGAAATTCAAAGTGTGTTGTTTTCTGGGGTACAGATCCTTTCGCATCCAACCGCCAGGTCCCGAATGTGATTTCTCGACTTGGAACCCTCCAAAAGAACGGCACTCTGATTACCGTTGATCCGCGGCTTTCTACAGCTGCTGCGAAATCCAAAGAGTGGCTGCCGCTTCTTCCCGGAACAGACGGAGCTTTAGCGAATGCGATTGCCCACGTTCTATTAACCGAAGGACTTTGGAACAAAGAATTCGTCGGTGACTTTGTTGATAGTAAAAACCAATTCATTGCCGGTAAAACGGTCAAGCCGGAAGCCTTCAAGGAAAACAATACGCTCGGCCTCGTCACCTATTGGAACGAAGAGGCAAAAGATTGGACGCCTGAAAAAGCGGGCAAGGAATGCAGACTCGATCCCGAACAGATCCGAAGAGTAGCTAGAACGCTTGGCAAAGCTGCTCCTAATGTCATCGTCTGGATGGGCCCGGGCGTTTGCATGAACCCGAGAGGAACCTATTCCGCCATGGTTGTCCATGCACTCAACGGCATCCTTGGTTCCGTGGATAATGTCGGCGGCACTCATGACCCTGTTAAAGCCTTGACCGGCAAGTATCCGTCAATGGACAAATATGTGGATGAGTTGGCCAAGACGCACGGAAAAGGCAAGAAGATTGACGGCCGCGGCGATAAGGACATGCCGGCAGCCATGAAAGCGAAGCTGGGCAGCGGTGTTGTCACCAACAACATTGCTAACTACATGCTTGAACATCCTGACTTTATTAAGGTCATGATTAGTTCTTGGACGAATACTCCTTTTGCAGCGTCTGACGGCAAACGCTGGGAAAAGGCTTTAAGCAATGTTCCTTTCTTTGTCCACATGGTTCCTTTCCCGTCTGAAATGACCCAGTTCGCAGACATTGTGCTCCCCTCAACCTTCAATGCAGCCGAGGGAATGGGCGCGGTTACCGGTTTCGGCTCTATGCATGCCTGGACCTCTCTGTAGCAGCCCACTTGCGACAGAATTTGGGATGTAAAACAGGAAGAAAACGAAGTCACTTGGCTTCTCGCAGAAAAGCTGGCCAAGAAAGGCTGGCCTGCACTGCTGAACTACTACGCCAACGAATTCGCAGATCCGGAAACCGGTGCAAAACCCACAAATGAAAAGGAATTCCAATTAATTACAACCAAGATAGCTTCTGCCCCGTGCTGGCTCCATGGTTCCAAGCCGATTCCCGGAGATCAAATCAACGGTTGGGAAGACTTCAGACAAAGGGGTATGCATAACTCTGCTCCTCAGACTTACAAGAAGCATTGGGGCTGCAAGTTCCCGACCCCGAGCGGCAAGTTTGAATTTGTTTCCGGCGACTTGAAGAAAGTATTAGAAACGCATGCCGCGAAATACAACTCAACTCCGGACCAAATTCTTGAGTTATGTAATTACCAAGCCAGGGGCATTAAAGGCTGGATGCCGCATTATGAAGCACCGCTGCGCCATGGCGATCAACAGCAATTCCCCTTCCTTTTCATCGATCATAAGAGCCGCTTGAACCGAGAAGGACGTTCTGCGAACCTTCCTTGGATGCAGGAATTCAAGAAATGTGATGCAGGCGATCGTTCTTGGGGAGATGTTCTTAAGATCAACCCGATCGACGCTAAAGCGCTCGGCCTCAAAGATAATGATCTGGTCGAAATTTCTTCTCCGGTCGGCACTATTGTCACAGAGGTCAAACTTTGGGAAGGCGTAGGTCCCGGCACTGTTGCAAAAGCCTACGGACAAGGCCATTGGGCATACGGCCAAATTGCTGCCAAGGAATACGGCAAGACACCACGAGGCGGCAATAACAATGAAATTCTTGTTGATGACTACGATCGTTTATCGGGTACTTCCTGCAGAAACGGCGGGTACACACGCGTCAGCATCAAGAAAGTTTCTAGCAACAATTAATCCGGGAGAGAGAAATGAAATTTGGAATGATCATTGATTTGAATTTATGCTCCTCCTGCGGAGCTTGTGCTCTGGCGTGCAAAGCGGAGAATAACACCCGTACGAGAGGCGAAGGTCAGTCTTTCAACTGGGCTGATTTTCTGCAGGAAACAAAGGGGACTTTCCCGAACAGCACTCAAGTCGCAGTCCCCGTGATGTGCAATCACTGCGAAAATCCACAATGCGTCAAAGTCTGTCCTACGGGAGCTATGTTCATCAGTCCCGAAGGTGTTGTTCTTCACAACGACGAAGCATGCATCGGCTGCCGTCTTTGTCAAAATGCCTGCCCGTACTCCTCTGCCGAGTTAGGCCCTGAAAGTCTCGACGGAAAATCCTATTCGGTTATTAGTTTCAATCCGAAAGGAGTCGACCCGAGAGGGGACACCGCAACAAGGCCCGTTCTTATTGACGGCGTCACGGGCAGCGCTTTAGAGCTGGCAAAGAAAGCCGGAGCGCTTCCTGCTTATGCCAATCTCTTCAAAGCGGGAGATACGGCCGCTCAGAGAAAAGAAGGCGTAGTGGAAAAATGCAATTTGTGCTATCACCGCACTTCCAACGGCCTTAATCCCGCCTGCGTAGATGCCTGCCCTGCTGGTGCAAGAATTTTTGGCGATTTAGATGATCCTAAATCTGCTATTTCGGCAAAGATGAAAGCTTCGAAGGTTTGGAGACTCCAAGAAGACAAGGGAACCAATCCTAAAGTCTTCTATGTCGGACAATTCTCTCCCAGAGAATAACTGAGTAATTCGGAAGGGGCTTAAGCCTCTTCCGACAATCTAAATACACTATGCAAACGACACCGCTTAATCTTATTCTTCTTGGTTTATTTGAACCAGAACAAGAGCTCAGAGAACTGCATGTTTTCAAAAAAGCAGCTGAAAATCTCGATGAAGATTTAGCAAGAAGAGCCGTTCTTTTGGACCAACTGTACACACAGGGAACTGCCAGTTCTAAAGCGTTTAAAGAAATGCTTCTGGACTACACAAGATTATTCCTGAGTCCCGGTACGCCTTTGGCCAAAAACTATTTGACTTGTTGGAAAACAAAGTTAGGAGATAATATTCTAGAAGAATATCTTTCTTACCTTGAGAAAAAAGGATTCGAAACAGAAAAAGACATTAAAGAACTTCCGGAACATATCGTCCCCGTTCTGGAAGTTTATGAATTATTAGATAAAGAAGAAAAGCCTGAGTACTTTGAAAAATTTCTCAGCAAATTTATCCTGGACTGGTCGAAACTATTGGAGGTTGAGGCCAGACACGGCTTTTATAAAAATCTAGGGAAATTTTTTACTGAATGGGCTAAATTGGAGGCAAAAAAGAATGGCGCAGTTCCCTGAGATTTATACGGAACAAGCAAAAATATTTAAAGCAATCGGGCATCCTGCAAGATTGATGATGGTTGAAGCTTTACTTGAAGGCCCCAAAACCGTCTCTGAGCTTACCGCTATCGTTCAGTTAGAAATGCCCACTGTCTCACGGCATTTAAACTGTTTGAAGGAAGCTCAAGTGGTCAAGTCTGAAAAAAAAAGGAAATTCTATTATTTATTCAGTAGAACTGACTTGTCTTAAAAATTTCCTTCATTGCTCCAGAAGCGTAGTGGTGATGAAGAAAAGCAAGACTCTCCTCTAGCCTTAATTAAGGATATCTCACAGGCGTTGGTTTCTATCGGCCAACAGCTACGATCCCCGATCCCTTGCTAAAACTTTTTGAAAAAAGAGCCAAAGGATCGGAGATTGTCTTCGCAGAGTTTTTATTTTTTATCCTTTTCTCCGCCAACTTCTTTGGCTTCGTCGCTCTTTTTCGGCACGGATTCGGTCTTTTCTTCATTTTTTACGATGTTAAGCTGACAGCAGCAGCCTTCTTTCTTCTTATTCCCAAAAAATCTTGAAAAGAATGATTCTTTTTCTGCCATATTTGCTCCACTAAATTAAAACGAAAAATAATTAAATAAATAACCTGTCACGCATGCAACCGAAAACACCGACAGAAGAAACGCTATCAGCATTTGTTTTTTAAAAATAGAGTTCAACAATGCAACTTCCGGAATGCTTGCACCAGCACCTCCGATAATAAGCGCAATCAACACCCCAGGTCCAACTCCGGCGCCATATAAAATTGAAGCAATCGGAATCATGGTTTCGGTTCGGATGTAGAGCGGAATACCGACCAATGCTGCAAGAGGAATTGCCCACCAGGCGCTTACACCGGCAAATTTTTCGACAATATCCATCGGCAGCGCTTCATGAATAAAGCCGCCGACTAATGCACCGAATAAAAGATAAGGAAAGACCTTCTTAAGCAGTCCAAGGGAATCCCCGAAAGCCAACACGACTGCATGCCAAAACTTCTCTCGGAATGTTCCTGTAAAAGAATGCCAGGCCTCCGACGAAGTTTTGCCTCCGGTTACTGTCACGTCATACACATAGCGTTTGAACCCTAAAGCATCTAGTAAAAGTCCGATGCTTACAGCAAAAACGAAGGTAAACAAGGTATATAAGACCGTAGCCTTAAGACCGAAGAAGGCCGCCATCAAAGTGATGATGGCCGGATTCAAAACCGGTGAAGTCAGTAAAAAGGAAACAGCTCCCGCGAATGGTGCTCGGCTTTTCATCAGTCCCACAAATACCGGGATCGTGGAACACGAGCAAAACGGCGTCACCAATCCGATACAGGCGCCTAGCACGGCACTAATCACCTTGTTAGGACGGTTAAGCCAGCCTTCGATTCGCTTCTGTGATATGAAAATCTGAGCAAGCGAAACTAAGAAACTGATCGTGAAAAATAGAAAGATCAGTTCGAAAAAAATATATGTAAATTCCGAAAGGAATCGAGACCAATCAATATTTGAAATCATTTTTCTTGTTCGTCCGAGAAACAGCAGCAAATTTCTTTACAGCGTTTTTTATCTTCTTTGAAACTTTCAGGATCGATAGCGTTTACTGCTTGAGCGATACCTTGGACAAATGAACTGACAGGAGTTTTCACCTTGTAATAGACAAAACGTCCTCTTTTCTCTGCTTCCACCAAACCAGCTTCACGAAGCTGTTTGAGATGCTTAGAAGTTTCGTATTGAGGAAGATCGAGAACACGCATCGCTTCGCATACGCAAATCGCCGCTCCCACATGGGTCAAAAGCCAGTAAAGCCTTAGGCGATTGGGATCAGAAAGCACCTTGAAAACAAGAAGACTTTGTTCTAATGATGTTAAGACCATGAAGAATCATTTAAATATGCAAATAATTGCATGTGATTTTATATGCATTTATTTGCATACGTCAAACATCCTCCGAAAATTTTCAGTTAAAACTGATTTTCTCCAAAACTTCTGCGTTCATCGATCAAAGCTTCTTATCCCTTGGATCCTTCCATATTTTTGATTGATCTTTCTCAAAGTTAGGCCTGGACTCAAAAGAGTTTTAAAAGTTGAATCGCTCTTCTGATTAACCTACAATCATTGTACGTACAATATTTGTAGGTTAATTATGAAGTTCTACGGTAGAACAGAAGAGTTAGAAACGCTGTCGGACCAATTGCCTCTTCTTGAGAATGGGTCCAGACTTGTCGTCGTCACAGGTCGAAGACGAATCGGGAAAACCACACTCATCACCAAGTTCGCTAAAGAATCTTCTCTCGCGTCACTCTACTTTTTCATACAGCGAGGCTATTCGGAGGATGACCTCGTGAAATCTTGCCTTGCTCAAATCAAGAGAGAGTTGAACCTGAAGGGATTCCTTCCTGGCATTAGCAAGCTTTCAGAACTCGTTGAATTTTGTATGCAGCTGAGCAAAACGACGCCTTTGATTTTGGTTTTTGACGAATGCCAGGAGTTGGACTACGTCGCGCCAAAATTTTGGTCTGAACTACAGAATGTTTGGGATAAAAATAAAAATGAAAGCCGACTCCTCCTGATCATGAGCGGCTCCATCATTTCCGCCATCAAACATATCTTCTCTGACGCTAACGAACCTCTTTACGGACGAACTGACCTTCTCCTCAAAATAAAGCCATTTAGCTGCCACACCATCCGACATTATCTGGAAGAAAACAATCCCGACTTCACCGCTGAGGATTTACTGATGTTTTACGCTATGACCGGCGGCGTTCCTAGATACATGGAGCTCCTTACCTCATCAGGTTGCTCGGACGTTAAGAGTTTCAAAAAGTTCCTTTTTTCTCAAGCGAGTTCTTGGTATCGACAGGACGGACATGTCATCCTCGGAAACGAATTCCGGATGGAGTCGAGCGCTTATTTTTCTCTCTTAAGAGCAATCGCTTATGGGAAGACACAATGGTCGGAACTTCAAAATGAAGTTTCAACCAATCTCGCCCCTTACATGTCTCGCCTTGAAACGCAGTTCAATCTTTTGAAAAAGAACTATCCATTCGGTAAGGAAAGTTCCGGAAGAGGCACCCGTTACCTCCTTACCGACGAATATTTCCGTTTCTGGTTCAAATTTATTGAGCCTATGACTTTCGCATCACTTTATGAAAGTTCGCAATGGAACCTGTCTGAGGGGCTTTTTGATAAAGCTTGGCCGGACTTCTGCGGAAGAACTCTGGAAAATTGGTTCTTAAAAGATTACTCAGAAAACGGGGCGTGGACGGCTGTTGGTCAATGGTGGGACAAAAGAGGAGAAAACGAAATCGACCTCGTTGCAGTCAACGAACTCGTCGACAAAATCCAATTTGCTGAAATAAAAAGAAATCCTAAAAAAATATACCTCGAAAAGCTTCAGGAAAAAGCAGAGGTTTTTCTCAAAAATAACCCCAAGTATCAAAAATTCTCCGTGTCTTTCAAAGGCCTCTCTTTGGAAGATATAAAGAATTGAACCAATGTCTTGAACTTGTACAAAGGCAAGTTCAAGACATTAACTAAAGTAATCCAGTCCGTCAGATAAGCTCGATTTAGGCTGCTAATTATTTTTAACTAACGGACTTTTTTACTTTTAAATGATTATAATTCTCATTATCGTTCTCATCTGGAATGGACTAATTCCAAATGAGCGAACTTCCTCACTCAAACCTAAACAAAGTCTCTCAGGAGAAAACCATGAGATTGGCACCTCTGTTTGTTGCTTTCTTGATGACTGCGTCCACGTTTTCTGCCGCCGCAGCCGAACCGATCAAAGAACTCAATATTTCTTACGTAAAACCGCCGTTTGTCCTCCAGCTTCTTGTCATGAAGGACCACAAACTGCTTGAAAAAGAATTCCGGGCAGACGGCATCAAAATTAATTGGCACAACATGGGCACGAGTCCTCAAGCCGCTCGGGCTATGGGTTCGGGGAGCCTGGACATTGCCGGCAACATGAATACCGCTGCGCTTCTCATGCTCAACTCTGAAGGTCTTCCGGTCAGAGTGGTTACCGGAACAGCTCATCCGACCTCTAACTTCGCAATTGTGTCTAAACCCGGAACGGAACTTTCTGTTAGAGACCTCAAAGGCAAACAAGTCGTTGGTCCGAAAGGTACTTTCTTACATCAGCTTCTCGCTGCTGCCTTAGAAAAGGAAGGCATGAAAGAGTCCGATGTCCAATTCATCAACACGGGTATTCCTAAGGCACTAAGTACGATTCTGGCTGGTCATGCAGACGCCGCTCTGGTCGCAAGCAGCGCCTTAATCAAGGCGAACAAAGCCGGCGCTAAAACCATCATCAATGCAGAAAGATTGGTGGAACCCACTCTTGTGATGACGACCACCAAACAGTTTGCCGAAGAACATCCGGACATCGTCAAACGCGTCGATAAGGTGTACGCAGAATCTTTGCAATGGATGAAAGACCATCCTGCCGAAACTGCTGAGATGGGTGCAAAAGAACACGGCATCTCTATTGAAGATGCAAAAACGCTGATGGAGCGAAGCCACTACTTCGACAAGATGACAACCAAGGACTTAGAAGATCTAAAAGTGAATCAGAAGTTCCTGCGAGACAACGGAATGATGAGAAATGAAGTCACCGTGGAAGAATTGGTTCTGCCGGTTGCGATGGAATAACAAACTCAGTAAGGAATTGATGCCATGCTAAACGAAGAAATTAAAGTTACAGAAAACGGAGGTAAAACCGTCACGGTCCTCACCTTAGAGGATTGCGAAAAATATCACGGACTCAAACGCTGCGGCGGTCTGGCTCTCTGCTTCCGTGTTATGAAATTCGCGTTAGACAGACTTGTGCCGGAGGGAGAAGCCGCCAGAAGAAAATTAATCACTTTCAAAACTGCGTTCGATGGTCCGGGTATTACAGACTCTGCTGAACTCATCGGCAGATGTGTGACACGCAAACGTTTTATGGCGCTTCCAACCGACGGGATCGAAGCACCTGAATGCATCTGGGGCAAACTTTATTTCGAAGTCGGATACGGAAAGAAACTCATGAAAATCTCCGTCCGTGACGGCATCATTTCTCCGGAGTTTTTAGCGGCCGGCAGAAAGTTCTATTCCGGAACCGCCACGCCGCAGGAAACCGAAATTTGGATTGGTTTCAAAGGCAAGCTTTACGACGCGGTAGTCAACTCAAAACTTGAGGACATTCTGAAAACCGAGATCGTCGGTTAAGCAAACAAGTTACACCTGAGCCGTGAGAGAATTTTCACGGCTCTTTCAATTTAGTCCTCTCCGACGAATATTGGCATTTATTAGGGCGCCGGTTTTTCGCTTTACTTATGCTCGTGGATCGGCAGATAGTTGATCTCTCCGCAGCCCACGCCTTTCTCGGCAATCGTGTTTTCACAAAAGACTTTCAATTTGTCGTAAGGACCTTTGGCGATCACGGCCTCCACACAAGTGTCGTGCGTGGCATGAACATGCATTGAACTGATGACCATGTCTAAATGTTCGTGCTGATGGTCAACATTTCGCTTAGACAGAAGTGCCTTTCGATGATCGTAGGTGTAGCTGACGACGGCCACACATTCTTGAGAAGGATTCACCAAAGCCTCCTGGGCAAGCTCTTTCTTCAAAAGGTCTCGGAAAGCTTCCGATCGATTTTGGTAACCTCGCTTAGCAATGAGTTCATCAAAAGCTTGCGCCAGAGATTCGTCTACAGTGATGGAGATTCGTTGCATGATCTGCGGATTCATTAATTTCTGAGATTCTAAAAATTTTTACCGATCACCGCAAAGTCGTAGTGTGCTACTTAACTGCTGTGACCGAAAAACGCACAGGAAGCCGCTTCTTTTCTCCCTCCCATAGGAGGACTTCACTCTTGACTGCGCTAGCTTTTAATCGGCCGAGAACTTCTTCGTCCCACTGAGGACGAACTTGTCTGCTTAGAGGCAGATCGCGCGCGATGTCATCGATAACGTTCGTTTTGATGCCGAGGAGGACGTGATTACTAGAAGCGTCAACCTTCGGCTGGATAGAGGCATATTCCGCGTTATACAAATAGCAGTAGTGATTGCCGTCAAAAACGAAAAGCTTTCCGCCCGGTTTAAGAACTCTCAGCCATTCTTTATAAGCCGCTTCCGGATCTTCAAGATTCCATACAAGGTTTCTGCTGACCACCGCATCAAAAGAAGCATCCGCAAACGGGAGATGCTGTGCGTCAGCTCGGCAGAATTCGACATCGTGATAGCCGTTTCGATTAAGCAAATCTTTTGCTTTTTCCAGCATTCCTTCAGAATAATCAGCGGCGGTCACATTCATGCAGAGAGAGGCTAAAAGAAGTGAAAAGAAACCCGGACCGCACCCGATATCCAGCACTTTCGAGACCTCGGGTATCTGTCTGAAATACTCCTTGTAGAACTCATCCTTATGCTCCTCTCTTTCCTTTTCGATCTGCTGTCGATAGCCTTCGGAGCGGGTGTTCCAATACTCTCTTATCTTTTCTAAATTGTTCATAGCGATCTTACAAAGGTTTAATGGGAGTCATAGTCGTAAGTCCCCTGCTGTTCTTCTCAATTAGGCTCTCAATCTGATAAATGGGATCGATCGTCTCGGAGTTAAGAACGGCGTCGGGAGTATCGAAAGCATGCGCCATTCCGTTATGGAGGAACAGCACGGCATCGCTAAAACGGGAAGCCAGCGTTAGGTCATGGATCACGTATAGAGCGATGGCGTTTCTCTTCTTGCAGTAACGATGCACGGTCTCCATCACGACAAGCTGATGGCGGACATCTAATGCGCTGGTCGGTTCATCAAGCAGAAGCAACCTAGGCTCGGAGACAAATGACTGTGCCAAGAAAACAAGCTGTTTTTGTCCTCCGCTCAAACTCCGCACCGGGGTATTGGCAAAAGCGTCTAGTTTCAATTCACGAATGACTTGGGAGACTTTTGCAAGCTGAGCCTCCGAGACTTTCCAGCTTAATGTTTTAGTCAGTCCGAGAAGAATCGTTTCAAAGGTCGTCAGCGAGGACGTAATTTTTTCGAGCTGCGGTAAGTATGCGATTGAAGAGCGACCGAGCTTCTTGCCGTCCTCTTCCAAAACAATGCTGCCTTGATGAGCAATTAGGTTCGCGATACAGCGAATAAACGTGGTCTTCCCTGCGCCGTTTCGACCCAGTACTGCAGCCATTTCGCCTTGCTGAAAGGACACCGTGATGTCCTTAAGAATTTCCTTGTTCTTGATAGAACAAGACAAGCCTTCGATCTTCAGTTTCAGCATCCTTACTCCCGCGACCTTAGCAAAAGGAAAAACAGGAACGGAACACCGACAATGGAAGTCACAATTCCCACAGGGAGCGTCGCGCCTTCAGACATCAGTTTGGAAATGATCGATGCGGCAAGCATAAGCGCGCTTCCGACCATAGATGATCCGATAATCAAAAACCTTTGATCGTCACCCAAAAGCAGCTTGGCGCAGTGAGGCGAGATCAAACCTACAAAGGCCACCGTACCGATAAATGCTACGGCAGAAGCGACCAGAACGGAGCTCACCGTAAAGACAAACATCCTTAATTGGTCCGTGTTGATGCCAAGTCCTCGAGCCCTCTCGGTTCCGTCACTGAGCGCAGTGAGTTTCCACGAATAGCAAAAAGAAATCAGAAGCACAATCGTCCAGCAAGTCGAGGAAACGCCGGCGCTGATCCAAGAGGAGCGCTGAAGGTTGCCAAACGTCCAGCCGGAGATAATTTGCGCGATTTCCGGAGAAGCTCGGTACTGCAGATACTGCTGGAGCGCCTGAAAGAAGAAATTCATAATGACGCCTACAAGAATGAGCGTCGTTGCCGTAAGCGAGCGCTTACTTCCGAGATAGAAAATGAATGCCGATACCGTCAGCGCCATGACAAGTGCAGCCAGCGAAACACCGAGCCAGATTTGTCCGAATAGTGCAAAGCCGGTCGTAATGGCAATGGCCGCTCCGAAACTTGCTCCTGCCGTCACGCCCAAGGTGTATGGGCTGGCAAGAGGATTATTCGTAATCGTTTGAATCAGAAGTCCCGCCAGACTCAGAGATGCGCCCACAAAAAGACACGTAAAAGTCATGGGCAGCCGAATTTCCCAAACAATAAAAGAAGCGGACGATCCTCCGGCGGGTCCCTTGAGAACCGCATCGACCAGGTCTTTGAAGGCGATAGACGATGAACCGACTTGAATGTCCAGGAACACCAGAACACTCAATATCAAACCGACGAGCATCGTTGACAGAACCTTTTTGCGGATCCTGTTTCGATACTGTCGAATGATGAGATCTTCTGAGCTCATTTTTGATTCAAATGAATCATAAAGGTGCCGTCATACTTGAGTTCAGGTAAATAGGTTTTGTAGTAGTTATTCAAATTGCCGACGGGATCAATATCCTTAAACGTTTCGGGATAAAGCACCTTGGCCATATATTGAGTAAAGGTGTAGTCAGCCATGTTCCTCAAGCTTCCATGGTCTACACCGTAGACTCGGTTTTCCTTAACGGCATCGAGCATGTTCCAGCCGGGACGCTTTGTAAAATTGGCCAACCTTTCCTGAGCTTGCGACTCGGGGACGGTAAAGCCCATTCGCATTTGGTCCCCCTCGGATTTATTGCGCCAAATGCTCCCGCCGATAAAAATAACCTTCGGATTCTGAGAAATCACATACTCTTTATCGAGGGCCATGTAAGGCTGAGGAGAATTCTCGGCGAGATTCGCTGCTTTGATGTTTTTGAGGATTGCGCCCCAAAGTACGTCCTTATTGTATGAATTACCGTAGCGAGCCAGCCCCTTGCTGGCGGTCTCCATGTAAACCTTCGTACCAACCTGATCATCAGGAAGTTTGACAATCGTTGAGTAAACGTGGTCAAGAGCCTCTTTATAGGTCTTGTTCTGAGCTTCGGCGATCCTTTCCCGACCCAGAAGCTTGCCAAGAATTTCCGTACTGAGTGTATGGTTTACCGTTGTCATCGCATGGTAATCCAGGACGACGACCTTGATTCCGGCTTTTTCAAACGTTTTAATTCTCTGGCTGTTTTCCGCGTACTGAGTTCTTCCGATCAGCAGGACATCCGGATGGAGACTAAGGATTTTCTCGGCATTGAGAATATCGTCGTGGTAGCCGCCGATACTCGGCAGATCTTTCATCTTAGGAAAAGACTTCGTAAAAACTTGATATTCACCGTAGCGCGTATCTTCCCATCCGTCTTTTGTCAGAGCAACGACTTTTTCAAGGCTGGCCGCACCGCCCACCATCATAAAGTTCGCGATGTAGTTAGCGACGATAAAGGTCTTCGGCTGATCCTCGAAATGAACTTTCCTCCCCTCGATATCCGTAATATCAAAGGCCGCCGCGAGCACTGAACCGCTAAAGGCCGCAAGAGAAGAAAAAGAAAGAGCAAGAATCAACTTTCTCAGCATTGTGATCCTCTTCGATTGTGGGTCGTTGCTTTCGTGACGGCCCGAAAGTCAGAAACTCAGCAAATAAACCTCTCACGTTTGACGTTCACGAGCTGTCAAAAACCACTTTTCGAGGAGGCTCGCTTTAACTCGGCTTTATTCAGGAACTTGAGTTATTTGAAAGGTATTACTTTTTTCTAAATTATCATATTCATGAACTACATGCGGTTTCGTAAGATAAATTTTTAATTCATCATACTCATTTTGACCAACGGCGCCAGACCCTTGTCCTATAGAAATAACAAAACCTCCGGCGAGAGAAACGTCGGAGGCTGATTTTTGCGGACGATTAAGCTAACTACTAGGCGATACTATTGACGACCGTAACCGCATTCAATGTTCTCGGGAAACCATTCAGCGGAACGGCTACCTGGAGAGCATCAATCAAATTCTGTTTAGTCGCGCCTTCTTTAAGGTTTGCGTCTGCATGAGCCTTAAGCTGAGCTTCGCATCCGCCGAGCGCTGCAATCGCAGCAAAGACAACCAATTCACGATCCTTAACGGACATGCCGGTACGCGTATAGAAGTCACCGAAGCAATATCCGGACAAGTCATTGATCATGAGCGGTTTCATCGGTTCCGTCGTGTTCTTGTGCATCTGTGTGATCGCATCGCCGAAAATAGCAGTCTGAACTTCAATGCCTTTGGCCAAACGATTTTGATCGTTGACGGCGGTCTGAGAGGCTAACGGAAGACGGACACCAGCCTCCTTAAGAGCTTTGTTTACCCCTTCTAAAGCTTCTTTAACTCTGCCTATTCCAACGTATGGCGCAGTCTGATAGACGGCTTCCTTAATCGCAATCGGTTCAACGGCTGCTTTCAAAGCTGCTGCTGTGACACCCTCAGCCTCTTCCGAAAGACCCTGAGCTGCACATATGGCCAATAAAACAAAATATTTTTGATTCGTCGCAAGTGTTGTTCCGCGTTTAGTAACGTTCATCATTCTCGCGATGATGGCGTCCATATCCGGATCCAAATTTCTTTCTTTTGCACTAACGGTATTTGTCATAACTGCTCCTGCTGCACCAACGGTGGCAGACAGTAATACTTTTCTTCTGTTCAAAACCATCTTTAACCCCTTTTAGTGACATAACTTAAAAGCCTTCCGAGAGCCTGTTCTTCAGCAAGCTGATATTGAAGACAACCTAGCTGTGCTTTCCTTTATCGCGACTCAATACAAACTCGTCATCTTCAAAACTTGAAGCCTTGGAAATTCCCGTTAATAACACCAGCCGACCGTTCATTTTCTCGATTTGGCTCCCTATTCCTAAAAATTCTAGAGTTCCTGTTTATTTATTTCCAATACTTATTTACAATCATCTTTAATGCAATAAATACATAAATTGAAAATCTCATGGACCTAAGAGTATTGATGTCGTTTGTCACTGTGTGCAGGCTTGGCAACATCACGCGTGCTGCCGAAGCGCTTTACATATCTCAGCCCGCTTTGACACGGCAAATTCAGGAACTTGAACAAGAATTGGGCTGCAAGTTATTGGTGAGAAGCACTCGCAGTTTGTCGCTTACCGAGAACGGCTATCTCTTTTTACTTCGTGCTCAGGAAATATTAGACCTTGCCAAACAAGCCAAGGCCGAGCTGTCAGAAAACGGAGACGTCCTCCACGGTGTCGTTCGGGTAGGGATCGTTGAAAGTCGAATCATGGATTACTTTGCTGACGCAGTTGTGCAATTCAACCAAAGGTATCCGCACGTTCAATTTGAAGTCTATTCTGCTGACGGCGACGACTTAAAACGCTATGTCGATGAAAATAAACTGGATATGGCAATACTCATTGAGCCGGTGGAAAGCGCGAAGTACACCAAAATTCCCATCGATGTCATTGAAAAGTGGGGATTAGTTGTTCGCAATGAAGAAATGCCGATCAAGAAAAAAACGCTGAGTTATGAAGAGATTATTGAACGAACCTTAATTCTTCCGCGCCGCTACATCGTCCTTTCTGAAATCAGCAGTTGGTTCAAAGTTCCGGAAAGTAGGTTCAAAGTTGCGGCCTATCACAATCTCGCATCCAATGCTTTAACAATGGTTGAGAAGGGAATCGGTTCCCTGCTTTGTATTGAAGGAAGTTTCACAAACCGTCCGAAGCCGAATCTCCGCTTCCTTCCGATTACACCCGAAAGAACAACTTCACATGTCGCAGTCCGCAAGAAGAACAGAAAACTCTCAAAGCCTTGCGAAATCTTCTGGTCGGATATCGAACAATATTTTCCGGTCCAAAAATAAGTAAAGGCCTGAACGACAGATTCGCTCAAGCCATTTTTTCATTGATCCGGCGCCTTTCAGGGGTGCCGGATAATTTTTATTTTGGCATCGGCAGCTGGAGAACGTCTCCCAGAGCCATGCAGACACCCGCAATCACGATAATAGAAATAACGTTCAGCCAAAAACCTGCCTTAATCATTTCGCCGATCTGGATGCGGCCGGTACCGAAAATAATCGCATTCGGCGGTGTCGCAACCGGCATCATGAAGGCGGCAGAAGCACCAATAGTCGTCACTAAGAGCACTTGCTCCGTCGGAATACCGAGAACAGGAGCTGCAGCAGCCAGAAGCGGAAGCATCGTAGCAGCCAAAGCAGTGTTCGAAGTGAATTCCGTTGCGAAGATCACTAAAGTTGCGACCCCCAAGATCACGAGCACAGGCGGCAGACCAACGAAGGATGTTGCCTGGGCTGCGATGAGGTTGGCAGCGCCGGTTGCCTGAATACAAGCTGCCATAGAAAGGCCGCCTCCGAAAAGGAGAAGCACGTCCCAGGGAATATTGTCGCAGTGCTTCCAGTCAAGCGCTCTTTCACCGCGGGAAAAATTAACCGGAATACAGAAGAGAGACACACCGGCAGCCATTGCAATCACGGCATCACTAACCATTCTGAAAGGACGAACACCGTTTTCTAAGGTGAAGGAGCGAATCTGAGAACCGAGGCACCAAAGAACCACTGCACAAATGAAGACGATCAGAACTGAGATTTCACCGCGGGTCGGTTTGCCGATGTTCTTTAATTCGGTACGGATCCATTCACGGCCGCCGGCAATCTTTTGAATCTGTTCTCTGAAAAGCACCTTGGTTAAGAGCAGCCAGGAAAGAGGCATGAGGAGAAGAACCACCGGCATACCAACCTTCATCCACTGAACGATGGAAACATCAACACCGTACGTCTGCTGCACAAAGCGAACGAAGATACCGTTAGGAGGCGAACCGATAATTGTTCCCATACCGCCGATGGAAGCGCCATAAGCCACGGCTAACAGGACACAGATACCGAAGTTTCTTTCGCCCTTAGTAATGGTCGGAGAGTCGGAATTCTGACGAACCACGGACATGACGGCGATGGCGATCGGAACCATCATGGCTGCGGTTGCCGTATTCGACACCCACATGGAAATGAAACCTGTTGCGATCATCACACCGGCAATAATGGCGCCGGGAGAGGTACCGACAATTTGCATCGTCTTTAAAGCGATACGCTTATCGAGGCCCCAGCGCTGAATACCCGCTGCCAGCAGGAAGCCGCCTAAGAACAGATAAATCGTATCAGAGGCATAGGGCGTCAGCGTTTTTGCTAAAGTCGTAACATCGCAAAGAGGATAAAGAATAATCGGCAAAAGCGCCGTCACGGCAATCGGCACGGTTTCTGTAAACCACCAAAGGGCCATCCATAGCAGAATAGCTAAGCAGGCCTTTGCGGCATGGGAGACGGGAACCGAAGCTCCGGCACCGTTAACATACGCGTCCGGAAGAACCCAATATAAAAGCAGGGCTAAAACAGGGGCGGCAAAAAGAGCAATCGTTTTCGACTGTCTCGAGAAGGAACCCATTTGCAGTGGTGTTTCCATTGATACTCCTATGTATTGAGTTATCGAGCAGCTGTGCTCAAGGCGAAACAGATTTATTTAAGCACAAAAATTTGTTTATTCTTCGCGAGGCAAATTAAAAATTTCAACAGATTAAATATAAATAGCACAATGCGAAATTTAATTTCGAATTGTGCTATTTGTTGTTTTTGATGTAGGCGTTTTTAGGACGCTTTTATCCGTTAAGCCTTTTGTGCCTCAGACTTTTCGGGCTTCTGGTGATTGAATTGAATCTTATAGAGCCGAGCATAAGGACCATCCTTTGCCAGAAGCTCGAAATGAGTTCCGGCCTCTACTATCGCCCCCTGATCCATCACGACGATCATATCGGCATCCACAATGGTAGAGAGACGGTGCGCCACCACAAAGCTCGTGCGGCCTTCTCTGAGTTTGTCCAAAGAGGCCTGAATGTACTTTTCGCTTTCCGTATCCAAAGCACTGGTGGCCTCGTCAAGAAGCAGAATCGGAGCATCTTTCAGGAGTGCGCGTGCGATGGAGACACGCTGTCTTTGGCCGCCGGAAAGTTTTGATCCGCCCTCACCGATCCGAGTCTGAAGACCTTCGGGAAGCGAATCGATCAGCGGCTTGAGGTAGGCGGCTTCAGCTGCCTGCCTGATTTCTTCCTCTGTCACGGGTCTTCCCGCTCCGAAAGCAATATTGGCAGCAATGGTGTCGTCAAAGAGCATGACTTCCTGAGTCACGATTGCCACCTGACGGCGAATGCTCTCCAGCGTCATCTCGTTCTGAGGTATACCGTCAAATAAGATCTCTCCTTTCGTCGGCACCATGAAACGAGGAATCATGTTGATGATGGTGCTCTTACCGGCGCCTGAAGCACCCACAAAGGCAATCATCTTTCCGGCCTCTGCCTCCAGGGTGAAATCCTTCAGCGAGGGTTCCAGTGCATTGGGATACTTGTACCAAACGTTTTTGAATTCAACGTTGCCCTTAACGCGTTCGATACTCTTAGAGCCGGGATCCTTTTCAAGAGGAATATCAATCATCTCAAAAAGGCTTTCGGCGGCCGCGCCCATACTGGCAATCGTGCCGTTTAAGCCGGCAAGTTTACGAATGGCCGGCATCATGAGAAGCATCGCAGAAATGTAGGTCACAAATTCGGCCAAAGAGAGCTGGCCTTTCTGCGCCTGGAGCAATGCCACACAGACGACAATCGCAACACCGCAGATACTGACGAGCTGAGTCGCAGGAGTACCGAGGCCTTTAACGATCTGCTGACGCATCGTCAACCCTTTCAGTCGACGGTTAATGTGACCAAAACGCTCTTCTTCAAACTTGTAGGCGTTGTAAACCTTAATCAGACGCTCGGAACGATAAGTTTCATTGAGCTGACTTAAGATCTGGCCGAAAGTCACCTGACTGTCGGAAGTCAGTTTCTTGAGGCGCTTGCTCACCGTCCTCAAGATATAAATCAGAATCGGAGCAACAATAAACGTCACTAATGTCAGCTGCCAGTTATGCCAAAAAAGAACGCAAAGCAAGGCTGCAACCTGAAGAGAGTCGCGCACAAGTACGGTCAGCACCTGAGAGGCGCCTGACAAGGCCTGAGAAGCTTCGTTCACAAAGCGGGAAACCACACGGCCGGATTCCTGACTCTGGACGACTTCTTCCGGCCAACGAATCATGTGATCAAACATCAAAGAACGGAGTTTGACCAGGATTTCCTGAGAAACTTTTTGAAGCAGATAAGAAGAACAGAACTGGCCGCCTCCGTGAAGAACAGAGATGCCGATCAAAGCAATCGGAGCCCAAATTGCCACCAGACCGTTTTTTTGATAGAAACCTAAATCAGTGAGCTTGCCCATCAGCAATGCCATCAGGGATGAGCCGGCAGCCGCGGCGACCATGGCGATCAACGCGAGAAAGATGTAGAACTTGTAAGGCGGTAAGTAGGCAAAGAGCCTCATTAAAGGTTCTTTTTTGATCTTAACGGATTTCAACTCTATCCTCGTTAGCTTAGGTGCAGGTAGTTTAACGAGTCGGCAGGCGTTAGACTAGGCAAACACATATATCTTTGAAACAGTTTTTATGGCAACACTATTCGTCAGGTTACCTAATCATGTCGGTGACGCCGTCATGACTATGCCGGCCTTAAACCTTTTAGAGGCCGCCGGATTTAAGCTTTACCTTATCGGCAAGCCTTTCGTCGGAGAGTTATTCGAGGGCACCAACCGCCGCTTCGACCCGATTGAAGGAAATTTGTTAGACGATATTAAACGCATTCGGGATTTAGCCGCTTCTGTAAAAAATCCCCGCGGTATCCTGATGCCGAACTCCTTCGGGTCCGCACTTCTTTTTAAAAGCGCAGGCATCCAAAGCACCGGTTTAGCCACTGACGGACGTTCCATTCTGTTAGAGCATGCCATTCCGGAGCCTCCGAGAATGCACGAAGTCGAACGCTTCTGGTACGTTGCCTACGAAGCGCTCAAAGCCATGGGCATCAAACCGCCATATACCAAGCTCACTAAGCGCATCAACATGAAGCTGGCTGCACGCAATGAAGCCGGCGCCCGCAACCTAGCCGCAAAAATCGGCTTGCCTAAACGCTACGCCATCCTTGCACCGATCGCCAAAGGCCGTCACGAAGGCAAAGAAAAATACTGGCGCCACTTCAATGAACTCTGCAAGCCGCTTCGCGACAGAGGCATCGAACCGGTCGTCTTCCCGGCTGCCGATGAAGCCGAAGCGGCTAAAGCTGCTTGTCCGGACGCAACCATCTATGAGCCGACAAGTCTCGGCAACTTCGCCGCACTTTGCGAAAAAGCAGCTATTGTCATCGCAAACGACTCCGGCGTAAGCCATATCGCTGCCGCCGTGGGTGCCCCTCAGGTCACTATTGTCGGTGTTACGGACACCGACCGCACCAGTCCCTGGAACGAGAAGAACGTTATTGTGGGCCGTAAAGGCCGCTGGCCGGAAGTCGATGAAGTCATTACTGCCATCGATGACGTTTTGAAGACCAAAAATTAATTAAGATGTAACCTGATCCGAGGAGCTTTCAAGCTCCTCGATTCGCATCTGCTCAATACCTTACTTCACAACATGTTTGCGCAATCGCTTTGGTCCTTAGCCGCCGCGGCCTTCTTTTCCATGATGGCCGCTTGTGTGAAGTACTGCAATGATGTTTTCGGACCGCTGGAGCTGGTTTTCTACCGCTCTCTTTTCACGACTCTCTTCGTCTTTATTACCGTCTCTCTGAGAGGAGAAACGTTAAAGACCCAATATCCGATACTGCATCTTCGACGAGATGTCCTGGGTTTTGCTTCGGTAGCTATTTGGTTCTTTACGTTAGGGATGCTGCCGCTCGGCACCAACATCACGCTGACGTATTCAACGCCGCTCTTTTTAGCACTGAATTTTATTTTGCTGGCGCTCTGGAAGAAAGAACAGCCCGAGTGGCCCCTGATCGGCTCTATTCTTCTCGGCTTTGTCGGCATTGTGGTCGTTATGCGTCCGTCTTTCCTGAGCGGGGATGCGGTCCCGGCACTTTTATGCCTCTTTGTCGCTTTTATTGATTTGTTCGGATATTGGCAAATCCGCTTTTTAGGCCGCGTGCACGAACCGTCCTGGCGCGTCGTCTTTTATTATTCTCTTTTCTGCACGGTAGGTGCGCTGCTGGGTGTCCTCTTTTTTGAAGACGGATTCCACATGCCCAATACTCGTGCCGCCATTGCCGCCTTCCTGATGTGCCTGCTTGCCACAGCAGGAATGCTCGCCAGCACCCGAGCCTGGATCGGCGGAAATATGCTTCTGGTTTCCTGTTTGGGATTTTCTGCGATCCCCTTCTCAGAACTCATCGGCGTCTTCTTCTTTAAAAATATTCCCGACATGCTCTCTCTTATCGGTATGACCATTGTCGCCGCTGCCGGGATGATCGCTACCGTCTACACCAAAAAGGCGGAGAAAGCCGCTTCTTCCTCAGAACAAAAGACTCGATAGCGGCCAACATTCTTGGAACTGCACGGTTAAATATCCCGTGTTTTTGCATCTATAATTGTTAGAAAATATTTCATTAACTTCCCAAGGGTCCCAAATGCAAGCGATTTCACTTTGGCTCGCTGCCGCTATTGTCATTTTGACAGGCTGGGCAATCGTTAAGAAGTACCAAGTAAATATGGTGCTTTTTATTGCCGGTCTGCTTTTGAACATCATCGGTGTTATCAAACTTTCTTCCGAAGAATGCCACTGCCACAGGCCTTTTAGGCTTTGACTTCTTCGAACTCTTCCGCGCGATCTGCCGCACCCAGATTGCCGGCGTCGGTTTCATTATTCTTGTTTCCGGCGGTTTTGCTCAGTACATGAAAGACGTCGGTGCTTCCGACCGTTTCGTTACGGTTTGCGCTAAACCGATTACCTTATTAAAGAACCCGTACCTCATCCTCGGCTTAGTGTTCATCATCGGTCACTGCCTCGGCTTGGTGATTACATCGGCTGCCGGCTTGGCCATGCTGTTGATCGTGACGGTTTATCCGCTGATCATCCGCGTCGGCTGCTCTTCTCTTTCTGCCGCTGCCGTGGTCGCCAGCGTCCTCTGCGTCGGCTACGCTCCGGCCTCCGGCGTTGCTGTGATGGCTGCCGAACTGGTTCACCTTGACCCGGTTGAATATCTGGTTTCTTATCAGTTAGTCATGGCCGCTCCGGTCGTACTTGTAATGGCTATCACTCACGTGATCGTTCAGAGATACTTCGACAAGAAAGACGGTGTTCACGGTTATGTTGCCGACTTCGCCGAACTCGAAGCTAAGAGAAAAGAACTCGAAAAGACACCGCTCATCTATGCCTGCATGCCGGTTCTTCCTCTGGTTCTTCTCCTCATCTTCAACAAGATGGTTTACAAGACCATTACGATGAACGTTGCAACCGCCATGTTCCTTTCTTGGTTCGTCTGCTTCCTCGTCGACCTTCTCGTCAGAAGAGAGGCCAAGAAGTCCTTCGACCTGTCCTTCTCCATGTTTAAGGGCATGGGCAGCATTCTAACAAGTACCGTCGGCCTGATCTTCGTTGCTGCCTTCTTTGCTAAAGGCCTGCAGCAGACCGGTCTCATCACCTACTTGATCGACGTTGCTAAGAACTGCGGCCTCGGCGTCACAGGCACCGGCGTTGTGCTTTCCGCCATCATCGGTGTGGTTACTGTTCTTACCGGTTCCGGCGTTGCTGCTTTCACTAGCTTGGCTCACGTCATCCCGGACGTTGCACAGCACCTCAATTCCAACGGTATCGCCATCATGCTCATGATGCATACTGCTTCTGAAATGCTTCGCGCACTGTCTCCGGTTGCCGGCGTCATCATTATCGTGGCCGGTTTTGCAAAGGTCAGTCCGTTTGCGATTATCAAGAGAACCGCGATCCCCTGTGTCGTCGGTTACATCACGATGCTGATTATTGTTTCCGCCATCTTCTAATCGGCTGAAGCTCTAAAAAGCGAATCCCGCAGATTTCAAAAGTCTGCGGGATTATTTTTATCGAAGAGAGTTGCCGAAGCTCGAAAGGCTTCGATTAGCTTCTGAAGACGCGATTAATGAAAGCCTGAACAGCGTCGCGAGCCTGCGGAAGGTTCATCAATGTATGCGGTGCACCGGGCAGAAGAACGATTTCTGCATTCGGGTTGTTGGCCAGAACCTTGCCTGCGTAGCCGAGGGCTTCCGGATTATCTAAATAGCTGTTGGACTGGCTGAAGAACTTGTCGGTTGCGCTCATCACATTCAAAACCGGGAGGTTGTCAGGAATGTGGGTGTTGTGACTTTCAACGTGGTAGTTGTCTTCGCAGGACCAAGAGAAGATCATGCGGCCTTTTTCCTGAATCGTTTTTTCGTCAGCTTGGTAGCGGGCTGCCGTTACGCCGCCTTCGCTCGTACCGGCGATGATGGCACGTCCGTCGAACCAAGGTGCGTGCTTAATTTCCATCATGGCCAAAGCCAGTTCCTGGGAACGCATCTTGTGGATGATTTCATAGTCAGCAGCCGGGACGGGAGAGGAGTAAGTCAGACGGTCTTCGGTCTGCATAGAGTCAGGAACAACAACCGCCACTCTCAAGGCATCAGCAAGCCACTGAGCGAAAATTTTTATCTGAGGATTGACACCGGAGCTGCCGTGGCAGAAAACCACTGCGGGATAGGCTTTGGTCTCTCCTTTGAATTCTTCTACGGTTCCGACTTTCGGAGCACCGCCGGCATTCGGCAAAACGACATAGGCATTCAGCCAAGTGGCAGCCAATGTCTCGGGAGTGTGAGCACGAACCTTGCCTTGAAGGGAGCCGGTATATTCAATTGCCATATAAGGACCTCTTGAGGTTGATAATTTTATTAACGCTATTTTAGAAGCTCGAGGCCCAGAGCAGCTCAACTAAATCTGGACAAAATAACAGGTTTAAAGACTGAAAAAATAGGCACGGTCCTCAAAGAAACCATGCCCAAGAACTAAAGAAAAAATTAACTTTCAATTCGGAGTGCTTACTTCTTTTCTTCTGCAGAACTTCTATTTATTCAGCAAGCCGATTCCTTTCAGCCATTTCGAAACTGCAGGTGTTTTGTCATCCGTCGTGCCGAAAATCGTGAAGTGCGGAAGAAGCTTGTTGCCTTTGAGCACTGCTTCAAAGTCTTCGCTTGTATGCATTGTTCCGCCGCCACCGTCGGTGTTGTAGGTAGCAATCGTTTTGCCCTGCATCGGATGCGCTTTAATCCATGTCTGAAGCGGCATGGCTACATGGTGCCACCAAGTCGGGGTTCCGAAAATAATCACGTCGTACTTGGAAAGATCGACTTCGGGGGCCTTGATCTCGCGCACGATGCCCTTTTCCAATTCTTTCTTCACGACTTCGGTTGTCGAACGATAGGCCTCAGGATAAGGTTTAACGACCTCAACTCTGAGTTCATCAGCACCCGTCAAACGAGCAATGGTGTCGGCAATATTCTTTGTGTGGTTCGTCTTGGAAAAATATACAACCAAGATTTTCGGTTTCTTATCAGCCTGTGCATTGGCCAAACCAGAGACACCGACAGCAGTGCACATACTGAATAACGTAAAAGTTCTGCGATTAATCATTTCGAATCCTTTGTCATTTGGCTGACCTGGTTCATTGCATTCAGAGTCCGCGGGAATCCCAAGTACGGAAGCATGACTCTCAGTGCGTCAACCAACTGTGCTTTTGTTGTACCTTCGCGGAGATTGGCTCCGATATGACTGCGCAGCTGAGCTTCGCAGCCTCCTAAGGTAGCAATTGCACCAAACACAACGAGTTCTCGATCTTTGAGGCTTAATCCGGAGCGAGTGTAGAAATCGCCGAAGCAGAAGTCATACAGGTCGTTGACTCTGAGGTCATATTCATCTTTGGGGACCTGAGACAAAATCTGCTTCATGCGGTCGCTGTTGAGTTTCATGACCATCTGCTCTCCGGATTCTCTTCTGTTCTTATCCGTTACGGTCGTTGCCGTCGGCAGAGGCAATGAAATGTGAGCTTCTTTAAATGCATCGTTGACGCCTTCCATGGTTTCCTGGACACGCCCGATTCCCACATAAGGAGCGCACTGATAAACGATTTCTCTGATTTCGAGCGGCGATACCTTTTCTTTAAGAGCTCTGAGGACAATCTTCTCTGCGGCCTCAGGAAGCGCTTGTGCGGTTACACAGGAAAGGAGAGCACAGTATTTTTGAACCGGACTGAGTGTTGCTCCGCGTTCTTTTTGATCTAAGAGCCTTTCTAGAACGCTATCCAAATCCGGATCTTTCGCTTTGCTTGTCTTTGCTTGGCTTTCTTCAACAGAGACTCCGACTAATGCGGCTGCGGAGGCTACAAGGACTGATCTTCTCTTCAAGGTGTTTGTCATCACGAGCTCCTATTTGTTAAGGATATTTTAGGAGGCTCGTATTTTTATCTTTGCCTTGAATGACTCGTATATTTGCCTAATCCTTTTAGGATTAGGCCTCTCTTGTGCAAAACCACGAGTAATATTTGCTTCTTTTTATCAAGGAAAAGTTATGAACCGGAGACGTCCTGGACAGGAGGTTTACCAAACAGGCGCTTGTATTCTCGATTGAACTGCTGAACGCTTTCATACCCGACTTCAAAGGCAGCACTGGATGCGTTGTATGACTCAGTAATCATTAAACGCTTAGCCTCATGAAGACGCAGACGTTTTTGATACTGCAGGGGCGTCAGCGAAGTCACGTTTTTGAAATGGTTATGGAAAGTAGAAGAAGACATGTAGACCATGTCTGCGAGCTCTTGAATACGGATCGGTTCTTTGTAGTATTATTTGAGCCACTCAACTGCTTTAGATACTCGATTGCTAGGCAAACCGCCTGTGCAAAGCTCTCTAAGGTTGCTGCACTGTGGATCTGTCAGTGCAAAATAGTGGAGTTCTCGCTGAATGCATGGGAACACAAAGTCCATGTCCTCAGGATGTTCTGCGAGACGAAGAAGTCTTAAAAAGCAATCTGAAATTTGAACCGGCGTCTTGGCAACGCAAAAAGCATTGCTGTCTTCAGACGGCGAAAACTCTTTCTTTCCCGAGATCTCTCCCATGATTTCGGCCAGCAAAGCGCGGTCGAGTTTCATGGAGGCAGATACAAAAGGACGCTCGGGACTGGCATTAAGGATACGGTAGGAAGTCGGGACTTCCACAGAGGTGACGATCATGGAACCGCCTCCGTACTGATATTGATTGTCGCCGACATCGACTATTTTCTCGCCCTGAAAAATCACTGCCATAGAGAGCGTGTAAAAGCAGCTCCGATTGACTGCGTCTTTTTCCAGCACGCTGACGTTAAATCCGGGAATTCTTTTCCAATTCAGGTCATGGGCTCGATGGCCTTCAATTGCCTGATTTATGAATTTTTCTGTTATTTCTTTCTGTTCTGTATCTCGAGTTTCCATGGTCGTTCCTTTTGACGATACAGGATTTCAAAGTGACAATCCGGCGCCATGATCGCTATTGTTACGCGGATTGAAAAGAGAGAAAAGACAAAAAACAGTTAGTCTTTTGCCTGATTCTGTGAGATTTGATTCTTCGGAGAAAGAAATCGCTCAACTGAAATATTGCAGAAGTTAGGGTATCTAGCAGAGGCCGGCCTCTGAACTTAA
>ERZ839767.2121-NODE-2121-length-27173-cov-5.816616_pt1 | contig 27173 bp, 42 predicted proteins | sample MGYA00519879_ERZ839767 | MGnify/ENA primary metagenome ERZ839767 (study PRJEB31850, sample SAMEA3708852) | human gut metagenome | biome: human gut; feature: human-associated habitat; material: faeces | place: China | collected 2014 ... | reverse complement strand
GCTTGCCTTGAAGTGTGGAAGCTTGATTTTCGGAAGTTTCCACTCAAAACTCATGAATCCCTTGATTTTATCAATGACTCCCTTAATAAAATCACGGATTCCGCCAAAGACAGCATTTACGCCATCACGAAACCATTCGCATTTGTTGTAGAGAGTGACAAAAATTGCAATCAGTGCAACAACCACTGCTATGACTTTGATAATCGGATTTGCTGCAAGAACAGCGTTAAATGCTGCGAATCCTGTTTTCGCCTTAGCAATAACCGAAGCAACTTTCGTTCCGACATCGATCACGCCAGAGATTCCACCAGATACTTTGCTTATAATGCTAAATACCGGTCCGAGTGCAGCCGCCAATAATAAGCACTTCAAGATCATCTCCTGTGTTCCTGGAGACAAAGAGTTCCACGAAGCAATAATATCTTTCAGAATCGGAGTGACCATCTGTAAACATTCAGCAAGCACCGGTCCCAGTGCATTTCCGACATCAAATCCAGCATCTTTCAGCTGATTCAGTGTCAATTTAAACTGATCAGCTGGATCCAGTGTAGCTTCAAAGGTGTCATTTACGCTTCCCAGATTATCATTAAGAGATGCGCCGAGTTCGTCAAAATTCAGTTTTCCGCTTTGACAAAACTCTGCTAGTGCAGGACCAGCTTTCGCACCGAACAGCTCAACCGCAGCATTGTAAGCTTCGGAAGAACTTCCTGCGTTAACCATCGTGTCTTGAAGTTCTGACAGCGCATTTTTCATGCTTTTGCCCTCTTTCGATGCATTGACCAATGCTTTTTTGAGTCCGGCCATTACTGCGCTTGTATCAACTCCAGATGTCTCGCATTGTCCTAAAAATGTAGCAGCATCGGCAGCGGACATTCCCAATTCTTTCAGGGCTGCAGCATTCGACACCATAGATGATGCCAATGTATCCATTGAGATTCCTGTGTCCTGTCCGACCTTATTCATTGTGTCAAGGAGTGCTCCGGCATCTTCTGCGCTCAAATTAAACGCTTCAATAACCTTTTGCGTGCTGTCGATGGATGAGTTGACATCTGTTCCGTTCAGCTCGGCAAATTTGATAAACTTCGCAGACAGATTTTCAAGCTCTTCTCCCGTCAAATGGAATCGTGTATTTACTTCTCCGACTGCAGTTCCGGCTGTCTCAAAGTCTGTCGGAATCGTCTTTGCAATATTCCTTGCAGAGTTCTGCATTTCTTCCAGTGCATCACCGGTGGCACCGGTCTTTTGGACGATGATATCCATTCCCTCATCAACTTGTGCCCATGCTGCCATGACTCCGGCACCAGCTGCAGTAATCGGTGCAGTGACATTCTTCGTCAAAGAGTTTCCAATCTTTCCAGTGCTGTCACTAAAGTCTTTTACTTTTTTTGAGTAATCTTCCAATGTGGCAACTCCACTTTTCAGCTTTTCGTTCACATCTTCAAGACCACTTTTATAATTGTTTAGAGATGCTTTGGCATTATCCAACTGCTGCCTTGTCTTCGAGATAGCTGCTTCGTCTCTTACTTCCGCACTTTCCTGTGCTTTCAGGATCTCCGTCAATCTATCGACTTTCTGCGTATATGTTTCTGTCTGATTCTGCAGATATTCCTGTGTCGCTCTCAGTTTTTCCGCGGACGATGTACTACTATCCCATTCAGATTTTGCAAGCTTAAAAGCTGATCTGTTCTCGTTGACTGCATTATTAACATCGGTCAATGACTTCCGGAAGTCAACCGCACCGTCAGCTTTAAACGATAGCCCTACGGTCTTTAAATCACTATTAGCCAATCAAAGCACCTCCCTTTGCTTTTTCTACTTCCATAAATACTTCCAGACATTCGTTAAAAAAGATGGGATCAGAGTTCCAAAATTCTTCTTCGCTCATTCCCATCTTACGCGCAGCAACCATATACTCCGCCCAGTTGATATTTATCTCTTCCTCGGAGCATTCGACTTCTTCGCCTGTTCTTTTTTTTTATATTCATTGAGTCTCTTCTCGAACTCATCGAAAATGTCCTGAATACTTGATGCATCCATTGGAGTAAGCATCATGGCTTCCTCTTCGTCAACCTTTAAGCCATTTGACCTGAGGATAATGTAGATCAGCTTGCCCGCAAGTTCCATATTTTCATCATCGGTCAGTTCACTTTTTCCATCAATCTTCTTGTCAATTCCGTTCATCTTCACAAGGTAAAGAGTATAGAAATTAACCTTTACTTCCAGTTTGGATCCATCTGTTAATTCAATCAGCTTGGATTTCATTTAATCACGCTCCTACCGCTGTAGTAAGGTCTGCATCCGTCAGAATCGGCTTCGCAAAGAACTTATCTTCTGTAAGTCCTTCTGGCGCCGTGGACTCTGTAACTTTCGATACTATATTTCCAGCAGAATCAAATGGATACGCTCTAACTTTGATTGTATCTATCTGCTCGCTTGCCTTTTCCTCTGACGTAGAGATATCATCGGAATTTTCCACGAGCTTACATTTCGGATACCATTCAAAGCGAGATTTTCCATTTTTCAGCTTAACAACCTTACCATAAGCAAAGATTGGTCTTTCGTTCTTTCCGCCAGCGAGGATAAGTCCACCTGTCCCTTTTGTCTCTCCACGCATTTTGGAGATTGTATCGTCCGGAAATGCAATCACGGAGATCTCGATATCGATGCTGGACATCGGTGTATCAGAATCGTAAATCTTTCCTGATGCGTAAACATCACTGGTCTCTGAATTTTCTGTCACTTTTACGCTTTTGACAACTTCCGTCTTTTCAACGTCGGCTTCATAAGTTCCGTCATAATCTCCGGCTTCTGTGGTATTTGCGAAGCAAGTGTACTGTGCGCCTACCGTCTGCTTCATAGCCGGCTTTTTTGTGTTAATAGCCATATATCCTCCTAACCAAAGATGCACTCAGTCATCTTCTTATAGTATTTTTCTTTGTTCTGTTCAAATAGTGGCTTCAGATGCGCTCTTGCAGCCATCTTTCTCGTTCCATGTTCCAACATTGGCCCGTAATATTTACCCCATCCAACTTTAATATTGCTTTCGGTTCTTTCCAAGGCGAATGTACCGATGATGTGTGTGTATCCAGCTTTAGTGATTCGGCTACGAGGTCTTGGAAGTCGTAAGAGGTCGTTTACAAATTCCTGCGCTCCTGCCTCAATTGCATCTAGTGCTTTTTCTTCCGATACTTTCTCAGCGTATTCTTTCATCATCTTCTCAAATTCGCCAAATCCGGAATCGTAAAAATCTACTTCTTTGCTCATAAGCTTTCCGCATCCGTAGTGATTGAGAAATAAGAATGCCATACTCTATCTTCAATCACGTATTCGTGAGCAATAGTCGGATGGTAGCCGAGCTCATTTAACAGCTCTTTCAGTTCCATCAGCTTCGGATTGCGAGGACGTTTTGCATAAAAGCTAATCTGCCATGTGATTTCCTGCGAGTAATCATCTCCTGATGCCATCACATCTTCCCACAGCATTTCCCAGTAGTCGATGCGAGGAAAAACTTTTTCATTTTTGATACTGCTGACTCCCTCATTAACCGGACAGCCGGTGTCATGTAAGAGCTTACTCAATTCTTTTTGTGTCATGCGATCACCTCACGATCATGCGCTGGTGTTTTTAAAGTCAGTTCCGACTCTCTAAATCCATCTTTCGTAGTGATGTGCGCTACATTGTAGATCTCGTGTTGTTCTCCGCCAATAATACAGACACATTTACTGTTAATCTGCTTATACTGTGGAATAGCGAGTTTTAGCGTCACTTCGATGCTGTCAGCGGATAGCTTTGCTCTGGTGGTGTCATATACCGCAAGCTCACGATACCAAAAGCGCATTCCGGTATCACGGAGCTTTTCTTCCGGATAATCTTCCGACTCATCATTTTCGATGCAATACAGTTCAAATACTCCGTCAGTGTATTCAGGCAGTGCCATTTACGTCCACCTCCGTCTCCATCTGCCAAGTCAGGATCACGCTTGCATAATTCTCAAAAAACTCACTTGCTCGGTGGTGATAAGAATAATACATATAATTCTTCATTAGCATTCGATACGTCAAATCTTTGGTGATGCTACAGCCAGGATTCAATCTCCCGACTGCATGTTCACCTTCTTTTGCAAGATTTCTCAGCTGTCTGTCATCGCAGTATGGAGGAATCTGGAACTCTTCTCTCATCTCATCAACAAGAATGGATAGTTCATTTTCGTTCATACTCTGCCCTCACTCTTACTAAACGGATGCAGTAGACGTCTGATGTACGTTAATTACATACTCTTCAAGTTTTGTGACGTCGAAGATAACTGCAACATTATCATCAACAGCTCGTCCATTCGCAAAGCAGTTCGCAATGATCAGATCCGCATTTTCCATCGCTTTTGTCTGATCATATTCTGTTACTCTCACACCCGTCGCGCCCATTGTGTAATATCCATCAATGGTAAATGCTGCTTTACCCTGCGGGCAGTTAGCATCCGTGATCTTTTCAATATCAATGAATGTTTTATTGACATATCCACCAGTAAGTGCTTCTCCAAACATGCACGGATCTACATATTCCGCTTCATCTGCTGGGTTACAAATCAGATACAGTTTGGTAACAACACGTTTTCCGTTATTTGTAAGGGTTTTTCTTACATTTGCAAGTCCTTTCGGGCTGAATTTGGTGATGTTATTTAAAACGGTCTTCGCTTTATTTGTTCCATCGCCATTTGTGGTTCCGATCTGACGGAAAATACCGATCGGCCCAGTCTTTCCATCTCCATCCAGATAACCTTTTACAAGACCATCCTGCATTGCTTCTGAAAGGATTGCCCTAAAATACCGGTCTACAAATTCCATGGAAAGTTCACGGATGGCTTTCGGGATCACCAGATATGCGGACAGCATATGGAGTTCGATATTTAGTGCTGAAATAGTTCCTGATAATTCGCCCTTGATTTCACCTGTAAGATCTCCCCATACTGCTGCACCTGAATGTGATGCTACAATCCATTTCTTTACATTTGCCGGTGCCATGTTTACCAGTTTTAAAATTGGAGATGCTTTTCTTACATCATCGAGTGTGCGATCGATAATTTCTGTCGGGATGATATCAATCTGATTTGCTGTTACAGACTGCTTAATATCCTTGAATCCCTCATAAAATTTCTTTTCTTCCTGTGAGAGATTGCGGAGTCCAAGCTGTTTCTTAAATTCAGCGTCATGGCTCGCTCTTTCTGCCTCTGCCACCACCTGATTGATCAGATCTGCATGTGCTGCTTCCTCGATCATTTCGATCGACTGCATAATCGCATCTGCTTTCTGATCTGCCGGAGCGCTCTCTAACAGCTGCTTAACTTTTTCTTTTAATTCCTGTGATGAATTTTCAATCTTCATTTTATCTTTTCCTTTCTACTCAAAAAATGCACTCCATCCAGTGCTGCTATTTGCTGGTTCCTTCGGTTCTGACGGAACTTCTTTTTTCTGTAAAAGATTCACTACTCTTTCCGCAATGACCTTTGCGATTGCTTCATCATCCAACTGCATTGCAATTTCTACCGGCTTTACATTTTCCGGTTTTTTGAGAATGGCACTGCGAATATTCGCAAATGCTGATTGTTTAATTCCGCCATCATCGGACTTTTCGGTTTTTGTGGCAAAGCCATATTCTACAGCTTCCTGAGCTGTGATCCACGTTTCATTATCCATGAGATTTTTGATCTCATCTTCTGAAATCGTTGCTCTGCTTACATAAGCATTGACGGAAGCCTGTGTAATCTTATCAAGGTCTTCCGCTGCCTTTCTAAGCTCTGTAGCATTTCCATTCGCATATGTCCATGCATTATGAATCATGAGCAGTGATGCTTCATTGATGATTCTTTCGTCACCTGCCATAAAAATGACTGATGCTGCGGAACAAGCGAATCCATCACAGATTGTAGTGACTTTCATATCACTATTCTTGAGCGTATTGTAAATCGCCAATCCCTCTGCGACTTCACCGCCATAGCTGTTGATATGCACATTAATTTCCTTTGCATCTAAGGACTGTAGTTCGTTCACAATTCCGCTTGCTGACACGTCACTTTCTAACCACGGCCATGATGTGATGTCACCGAAGATGTAGAGGTCCGCCACATCATTCTTAGATTCCAAGGAATAATACTTTTTTGCGTCCATGTTCTCTTTCCTTTCTTTCGGATTTACTGTTTAACGGACAGCTCCGAGATAATTGGATCACCTCCTACTGATCGCGTTTTCTATGCTGCATTACCATTTCCCTCCTCTCCATAGTTCTTTGTCAGAGCTCTTGCCTGGCTGAATTCTGTATTCAGCACTGTGTAGCCTACCATTTCACGGAGTTCATCGTAATTAAATCCAATTCCGCGAAGTTTATCCAGATTGGTTGCACTGTCTACCACATCTACGTATTTGAAGCGTGCCAGCCATACCATAACTTTTTCATTCTTTGTGCAATAATCATTTTCACCAACTATATAAGCCGTCAGTGTATCATTGATCACCTCCGCCACCGGACCAACGGCATAGGTTATGAATTCGTTCGTGGCATCTGATTTTTCTGTAATATTGCCATTAAATACCGCTTCCGGAATGTCAAAGGCGTTTGCCACCTCATTATTGATTTGCAATGCCATTTTTGCCAGTTCTTCTGCCTTAGTTGTTGTGTTGATCTGCAGCTGTTCAATCGCCACATTGTCCGTTTCCGTAAGCACAGCAAGCTCATTTGATTCCAATAGGCTCTTGATTTTTTTCACATATTGATCCTTTGTCATCTCTTTGTCTGTGCCATCTGCCTGTTTTTCTCTGAATGATAGCGTTGCTGTCCCAAGTTTTAATTTGAATCTCGGCATACTGGACATACGCATCATCGCATTAACAGCATCAAGCGTCCGATCATACTGTCCAACTACGTTTTGCAGATACAGGCGAATTCTTGCATTATCATATTTTAGGTGTATCACCTCTGATGATCGCTTTTTTTTCCAAATCGGATAGTCGTATCCGGCGCATGTTAGTGTTATATTGCTATATGTTCGCTCAGTCAGCACATTATTGCTAACATTCCAAGCTGATGCCAGATAATATTTACCACCTAACGGAATAATCAGCACTTCCTGTACCGTAAGAAGTTGTCTTACAACTTCCGTCCAGAACACAGTTCCGCACTCATGGTCATTAGGCTGTATATTCAGCCGATACTCCTGTTTATTTTTCTCTTTACTTTCTGTCTGTATCAAGATATCGGATTTAGCAATTGCCTTCGCAATCATCATAACTGCTTTTTCAATGGCCAACTTTGATAAATTCAACTTTTCCATATCCACCGCAATAATCTCAGCTAGAGACTGCATCTCCTTATCCCGTTGCCACAAAAATTTAAACATATTCTTCTCCTGTTAAATATATACGACCTGGACTTCCAGCTCATCTTTGCAGAACATTGCTACATCAAAAGCCATAAATCCATCATTTTTCCTTAGCTTCGGTTCAATTTTACCAAAGCTCTTGTTTCCAAATTTATCTTCAGATACTCTTGTATTATTTGTATACCATCGCATGATTGCAGATGGTCCAAAGTTAATCATGCCCTGTGAGAACATCGACTGGATGAATGGTGCGATAATTCCAGTCACTGATGTTATCTTTCTAATCAGACGTACTATTCCATGTGGGTTCTTCTTGTCTTCTATCGTCAGCCCGCGTTCTTCGAATGCCTGTTTGAACAATGTGTACCGGTAAGTATCCATTGCAATCTTCTTGACCTCGTAGTATTTCATCTGTTCCATGCACCAGTCTGCGATCAGGTTCACATCAATCACCGGACCTGGAACAATCTCGAAGTCTTCAAACTCTGTCTGTCCTACATTTCTCAGTGGGAACTTTATGGAATCGATAAATGGAGAATCTGCACAGATCCATGTATGCTGTCTCCAAATCCACTCACCTTCATCAGTCTTAGTCAGAATACCGGCGGATGCAAAGTCTCGCACATCTGCATAGTCAATTCCAATGACTGCTGCCTGTCCTCGTGTATCCAATGTTATCCTTGGAATCTTGTGTTCCAACTCTTCCATTGTCCTACCTATATAGCATGCTCGTAGGACATTCTGCCAGGTTGTGACCGTTTCCTCTTCTTTCCGCGCCGATCTGTCCATTCGCTTTGTTATGAACTCTGCACGCTTAGAAGGAATCTTCTTCATTTCTAAATAGTCATGCATGATCTGATTCGCAAGAATCGGCATATACTCCATAGATGGATTAGCCTTATGCCATGCCTCCGGATCATCCACTTCCTTCATATCATCGATCTCGCATACGAACGGGAAGTATCCCAGCAGATTTTCTCCTGTCTCCAGGATCTCAGCGCACATTGCTGATATCTCATCCAGCGGACCGTCTCTTACATATCCGTCAGTCGTGATGATAAATTCTCGTGAATGCTTAACTTTACCAAGAGAGGATTCAAATACATTTATCTGATCGTAATTCTCATATGCGTGAATCTCGTTTAGCACCAGGCATCCAGTTCTTTTACCATCCTTTGTCTTTGCATTGGATGTGTTATATTTCATTTCTGATCCGGTCACAAGGTTTGTTATCAGCTCTTTTGTTACGGAAAATTTTCCTTTGAACTTCTGGTTATCATGCAGCATATCATAAGCCACTTTGAATGTATCCTTCGCCTGGCTCTCTGAGTTTCCCACAATTTCAACGTGGTAATTTTTCACTCCATATAACGGAGTCTGAAAAAAATTAACAATCGGAACTATAAATCCATCCTTACCATTTCCACGTCCCTCTTTTATAAAAAACTTTGGAAATATTGGAATATCATCTTTATACATAAAGGCAAATGCATAAATAAATTTTTGAAATGGAAACAATTCATAATAATTTGTTTTGCAGTACTGCATACATTTTCTGAATGTTTCCTCATCAAAAAAAACATCGTTCCGTTTTAATGTCGGCTTTACGATGTTCTTTATCAACAATTTTCTTTTTTTGTTTATCCATTTCGGATGCGCTTCGGCATATTTGAGATAATCATCAATTTCTTTACAGATAACCATCCATCGAACTTTCTGGCTCCGGTACTGGTTCTTTCAACTTCAGATCTGCCAAGATCTTCAACATCGTAGCTGTAGTCTTTTGCAAATTGACTACTGATTCATTTGCCTTTTCCGCAGTCACACCATTGCCATTTATTGTTTCATATCTTAATCCTTTTGCTTTAATATCTGCGATCAATTTCTTTTTTAATGACCAATAATATACATAGTCATCAATCAAATCCGTGTAGAATTCCGCTTTCATCCCACGTAACTCCAACTGCCTTATCAATGACTCTTTCATAGCTTTTTGTGTCAATTTGCTCACCTCTTTTCACTCAAATCATGCCTTTTTTGCTGTTTTTATGCCAAAAAATACAGGCTTTTTACGCCCGTCTCTAAAAATTCTTTCTTATAGTAAATTCCCAAAAATGCCACCCCTACCCTTTTCACGCGAGATTTCAATTTTCCTCCAGAGTCATGGCTACATCCCCGTTCTTCACTCAGGAAAAATCGCCGAGAATTTACCGGGGGGCTATTTAAAAATTGAGGACAGCTGCGGACTCGAACCGCACATGCGACGGCTTGCACCGTCCGCTTGTCTCCTCCTAAGCTATGTCTGCCCTCAGTGTAGCTACCATCGTTCCATGCTCACAAGCTTCTTCTTTCTGGCAAACCTCTTCGGTGCTCTGCCATGTCTCAGGTTGTGACACTGCGTACATAGACTTACCAGGTTATCATCATCAAGTCCAAGTTCCGGATGTTCCTTTAGTTCCTGGATATGATGTACCTCTTCAGCTCTCCATATCTTTCTGTCTCTTCCGATCAGCTGTGTGCCAGATGCAGCTGCGTCTTTTATTCTCTTGCGGCAATCCTGACACTCGTAATGATCTCGATCTAATATCTGCATTCTCTTATGTTTCCATGCAGATGAGTTGTAAAATGCTTTTGCTTCTTTGTCTGTCATATTTTTATTTTGGCGGTTTCTGTATCTGTAATAAGGAGTTCTAAAAAAGTAATCGCAACAAACAAATGTACTGACGTATGAATAAATTCTTTCCAGAGTAAACCGCCAAACCTCTTTCCAGAATTTACGGCAAAGAAAAAGGCAACAATCTTTCGACTGCTGCCCCGTTTCAATTCTTTACCTGCATATACTATATCACAGGTTGAGTGTCGCATTCTATCGCATATTTAAAATTTTTCAATGCATCTGAATGCTTTTTATGCACATACTGCCAGCAATACCCGGTTCTTGCACAGATTTCTTTCCATCTCATAAGATCTATGTAATGATAAGTCAGGATATCTTTCTCTGTCTCATCTTCTATCTGCTCAATTCTTTCCCTGATCTCAGTCCGGATCCTGACCCTTCTCTTCCTCTGCTCCACCAGTTTCCGTTCCTGTTCGTCCACTTCTGCTGCATAATCTGACAGATCAGAAAGGTTGCTGCTTTTTGGCAACCCATCTGCTGCCAGTGCTCCCGGAAGCATCCGATCCAGCTTTAAGCGTTCCAACTCTTCCTCGATCCGCTTCTCCTGGCGTAATGCTTTGCCGTACTGTTTCAGGTATTCCTTTTTCTTCTCATTCTCTTCTTTCACTGTTTCCATCGGTATACCCTCCCCGTCTTTCTGTCTCTTAATACTAAGACCTCGAATCCAAGCAGACTTGCTATATCTTTTAATGCTTTATGCGCTTCCTTTACGTGGTGTGGAATGCGGCTTGCATCCTGGATGGCTTTGCCTGCTGTCGGATCACGATATCCTTCCTGGTTTTTATACAATGTTTCATCACCTCCTACTCTATCATTGCCGGAATGAACAGCGCCCATAAGCACCACGCCGATCCCGTCCATTTCATTCCAATAATTACTGCAACTGTCGTAATTATCCATACAAGTATCTTTGTATATTTATCTTCCATTATCCTTTATACCTTTCCGGAAGCGGCATCCACGCCACAACCTTATACGGTTCTCCCTGTTCATCGAACCAGACACCTGTCTGGGAATAATACAGCGTTGTTGCCTTATCTGCTCCCTCGATCGTGACCAGAAACTCCGCTGCATATGCACTTCTGACATATGATTCTATGAACTCCCGTTGATCCGGAAGTCGATCTGCTGTTGAAATCCAGTTATTGTTCATCTTCTTACTCCCCTTTCAACGTCCCCAGCACATTCACACCAACTTCCCTCTCCAGCTCTTCATTCATCAGCTGAAAATATTCCTCGTCCTTCTGTGCAAAATGCATCTGGTGTAAAACAAATTCCAAATATTTCAAAACTCCCTTTCTTTTGCAATGATAGTTCCGGTACAAATAATCTACACTGATCAGCAAGAAGCAGTTCATTGCCTCTGCTGTGTGTTTATCCAATTCCTTCTGGCGTTCCTTTTGAAACTCCGGATTATCCATGATCTCTTTGATCTGTTTTCGGAGCTTATGCTTCTTTAACTGCTTATCTGCCCAACTCATTTTATTCAACCTTTCTGCCTGTTTTTAGGCATAAAAATACCAACCACCGAATATTGATGGTTGGTAAAAGAGTTATCTCTCTTCAATTTTTTCTTTAATAATCTTCTTTATTGCCTCTTCCGGTGTTAATTTATCTGCTACACATCTGGAATAAACATCTTTAATGCTAATAATCCATTCTTTCTTACAATATTCATCATCAATTTTTAGTTTTACGGATTCTTCCTCTATCTTTCCAGACGTAACAAAATCATAATTTAGGTTTTCAAGGTTTAATAACTCCGTACTGATTTCATCTATCAGTTTGCATTTCATATCAAGTTGCTCGTTGATAAAATCATTCCATTCATTCTTCTTCATTGGCATTTCCTCCCGTACATTTGATACGGAAATTATACCATTCCAACCATCAATGTTCAATTGTCAAGGTGCTGTTTATTTCTAAGCTGTATAATCTTCGAACCGTTCACATGCCATAAATGCGTATCTGGAATTTACCCATCTCTGCATTCTTTTCAGCGGATCACGCTTCTTTAATTTGTATTTGTCGTATATCATCACGTAAGGTGCATATCCCAAATCTCTAAGCGTATATATCCGATCAAGGTCTTGCTCCAATGTTGTATCAAATCCGCACAAGACATACACCGTCATTTTCCGCCTGTCCCATCCAGTCAGCTTTTGAAACATCTGGAATTTCGGTACAATAATGTCCTTATCCTGGTATCTGTCCCATGCAAAATGAATCTGCTTAATCTTCATTTGTTTGATGTATTCTGCTTTTTCTTCAGTCATAATCCTTATGTCACAACCTTGGGAGAAATCTATCCAAGCCTTGCTATCAATGAGCTGTTGGCTCAGATCTTGCCATCCCCGGCAAGCGAACATATTCGGATCCAGTAAAACTATATTCTTCTGACCGTTCCAGAACTCAGACAAATCGGCTACCTTGTGACTTTTCCGTCCCTCTTTCTCTTTCACGATGCAGAAAGCACACCCTCTCGGACATCCTCTTGTCAAGAATCCGTAGGCGGTATCTCTACATAGCTCCGGATACAAGCTGTAATCTGGATAGATATGCTCAATTTCGTCCGGCAACGGCTTCCCTCCAGACGGATACTCATATCCTGTACCACCCTTGATTATTTCTCCGGCACATACCGGATGCGGATAATCAGGTGTGAACAAAAACACCTTGCTCATATATACCATGTCTGGTGGATTTAGCCATGCAGTCAGCGGATCATACCATTCAACCTGATCTCCATTTTTCTTATGCCATGCCGATAATTTCATCAATGGGAGGTTGGGAAAATTGTGTCCGTCTACATCAATTAGTGCTATTCTCAATTACTCCTGCGTATCATCAATCCTCCTACTTCCCACGCTTAATAATCTTCCGTTTCTTCCTGCTTCCAGTTCTCAGGAACGTACTCCGTTTCCCATTCTTCTTTTTCATCGCTGCATCAACTTCCTTGTAAGATCTGTCATGTCCTCATATTCACGCTCTTCAAAATTCTTAAACTTTCCCTGTTTCTCTGGCTGCTTCTTTGTTTTTGGCTTTCTCTTGCTTTGAACAGGATATAAATTCTTCCATCCACCAGCTGCAGCTTTATTCAGGATTGCTTTCTGTTCAGCCAGATCAGAGGACAATGATAATAAATCCTCTCTCAAAGCATTTACTTGCTCTTCAGAGATCTCTCCCCAGTTCTGTGATCGGACAAGGAGATAGAACTGAAAAGCTGATTCAAGGGAAGAATCGCTGAAAGCGCCCTTATATACATTACTTTTCTTTACTTTACTTTCCTTTCTATAAAGCGAATCCTCATTTGTCCCTTGCACATCATCATTTGTCGGTTGCACATCCGAAAATAAGCTGACTTTAACTAGACCTTTGCATTCTTCGGGTTTCAAAAGCCAATACTCACCATATACTGTTTTACTCCGCCGCTCGGATAGTACCGCCCAAAAACGACGCTGGATACCTCTACTGGTCAAGATCCCCCACCTGTCAAATAACCCTTTGTCAAAAAGATCCACTTGCAGGCAGTAATCCACAGTCTCTTTTACTGTACCGGAACCGATGCCGCCGCCCATCCGCCTTGCTGTCGTTGCACAGTCGTCATAGCCCCATTCGTAGAAATACCCGTTTACTTTATATGCCCTCTGACACAAAAAGAAGTAGATCCCGAATCCCTTCCATCCTTTTGCATCGAGAAGTTTGTCTATTTTCTTATCACCATCGAATATGTCAACCGACCATCCGGAATAATCAATTCCTTGTTTTGGTCGTCCTGCCACTTCTTACATTTCCTTCCTTTTTATCCGGTATACTCCTCAACTGTCACATCCAGTCCTTCTACCGCCGAATAACATTTCTTTGCCTGAACCAGCGCGATCTGCGTATCATCGTGATAAGCAACCCCGTTCAGTGCATCTGCTACCACCTTCACAATATTGTCCATATCCGGTTTCTTCAGCGGCAGCTCTCTTCCCTCTAGCATATCAAGCTTCCTTTTCTTCGATACGCTCTTTGGCGGAAGATACCTTGCAATAATCCGGAGCGTCACAGGCTTTTCTCTTTCCAGGAACGCTCCCTTTGCCATCTGCAGATACCGATCCTTGATGAAGTTCTCATACAGAACCGTGTTCTCCGGCGTAGTGGAACAGTGCTTCTTTGTCGATACATTATAATACGTCCGCGCCCTGGCTTTTCCCTGCGGCTTGCCCGGAACTGTAAACATTACCGATGTCATTCCCTTTTTCCTTTCTGCCGGCACTTACACAACAGATGCTGCATAATGCCGGCTTGCTTTCTTGTTATCAGGTTACGTGTGATATATTATTTTTAAGGAGATGCTATTTTCTACGCGATAATCGTAATGTTGTACTTTTCAAGTTCCTCTGCCAGTTCATATGCCAGATATTCTTTGATTTTCTTCATGGTTGCATTCTTCCATAAACCGCCGTCTGCTTCCACAAGCTTGAAGGATGGTCCACGGTCACTGTCCTGGATCCGGAATACATAACTGCTCTGTGGCTGCTCGATTTCTGCAAAGGTACGATACGGTCTGAGCTTCACCGGATTCGGTACGATCACATCCGTCTTATTTGCAATCCCGCTCTTAATTGTGGTTTTCTGGCTGACACCATCATCATCATAATTCGCCGTTGTTCCTGACTCGATATTTCCGGCAACCTGCTTCAGGACAGTCAGATCATCGGATTCAATGAAGTTTGCCTGCAGCTCGATCAGAAAACGTTCCTGGTCATAATAACGGTCAAACCGGAATTCATTTACAATGGCATCTGCCCTCATAAGCTCCTCCCTGTTGCGTTCGTCCACCAGTCCGGAATACAGTCTTACTTCTGTCGGACTGATCACATGCAGGATCATGGTCTCCCGGAGTTCTTCCGGTTTTCCCTTGATATAGTCCACAATGGATGTCAGGGTGTTGACACTCAGGGAATCTGCTTTCGGGAAATAATGGTATCTTGTCAGATTTTTATTACAGTATGTATTACCGTTGATATCAAGCACCTTCGGCTCCATGCTGCCTTCTTTCAGATTTGTGATAAATTCAATTGCTTCTTTTAATCCTTCCATCGTCTTACTCCTCCTATGCCTGTTTTGCTGTTCTTAAATCAATGACTTTGCCTGCGTGTTCCGGAACTGAATCCGCCACAACTTCTCCAGTAGCTTTATCAATTACTTTTCCATCTACCACTGTAGTTCCTGCTTCTGGTACAACTCCCGGAACGTCCTGTACAGACATCTGTCCTGGAATCTGGTTGCCGATCTCGACTGCTTCCACTTCGCCGGTGCGGAGATCTTTTCCCATGCTCAATGCAGTGACTGCTCCGAGTGCCGGTGCAAGGGTTGTCTTCGTCTGAACTCCGGTTGCAATGAAGTTTCTTTCCTGATTCGGCTTAAATGCGATCGTTACCGTAATCTTTCTCGCTGTGCCGGCATCCGTGTTCGGATCCTGGATGTTCTTCGTGACCTCTTCGATTGCCCGGTTTACTTGCGCGGTAAATGCTCCGTTTGCAAATGTTTCTAAGTTAATGTGCTGCATAATTCTTTTTCCCCTTTCTTAAATCTATCCAAAAAATGATGCCTCAATACCCTTCGGATCCGGCTGCTGTGTTCCTGGCGCTGCCGGCTGGTCTTCCTGGACCTCCTGTAACTCCTGATCGGATACCACTCCATCATCTTCCGCCTTCACTGCATCCACATAGTCTGTCTTTCCGTCCTCATGGATCACTGCCATATCCTTGTCAATAGCATTCTGGAGATCAATACTCATGATTCCCCATTTGCTGATCAGCTGACGGAGCATGGTTTTCAGTGCCATTCCGTCAAAATCCTTAAACCAGAATGAAGAATACTTCCACATATCCTTTTCCGGAATCTTGCCCTGTTCCAGTAATTCCAGAGATTTTGCTCCACCGTTTTTGTAAAACGCAAAAGAATACTTCTCAGCGTGTGCAAGCATTTTCTTCTTTGACCAGTACAAGGTCTTCCGGAAACCATTCTCATACTCGAACATTGCGAAGTATCCCATGGTCGGAGCTTCTTCCCGAAGGATATCATCCTCGATCAGATTAACCTCCACTTCTTCATCCAGAGGATCATACCGGACAAGCTCCCCTTCTTTGATTGCAAGCACATTGAGCTTTTTGTAGTAACCGGAACGGATTGCCAGCTGAATATACCCTTTATATCCAAGCTGGAACTGTGCTTCCTTGCAGCCTTTCTTCTTATTATCGAACGGGACCATATAAAACTGACCAAGCTGCGGGGACGGTGAAAGATTCAGCGCTTCTCCGAGTAATGCAGCGTTTACGATACTCGGGCTTGTACACTCCTGCAGCACCGGTGTACTCTGCACCGCACTTACGATACTGGAAATAAATCTTGTCCCGTTCTTTCCACCAACCACCTGATTGATCTGCTTCTTTACTGCATCGTTCTGCAGGTAAACAGATAACTTCATTGACTGGTCCTGTCTTGCCAGACTGTTATTTACTGCCATATCTTATTCCACCTTTCCGAATCGAATCTGATTCTTTAACATATATTCACGGAGCGCCATGATCTGCTCCATGGTTCCCCATACACGGAAATCAAGCTGGAATACCGGTTCTTCCTCTTCCGGAATTGAAGCAGTTTCCTCTGCCGAAGCTTCCGGTACAGATCCGGATGCTGTTTCCTCCTCTGCTGCAGGTTCTTCCTTTTGTTCAGCTGCAGTCTGCTGCTTCGCTGCCTCTTCCGCTTCCCTTGCTTTCCGCTCTGCCTCCATGCGTTCTGCTTCCAGCTTTCTCTTCTGGATATCGGCAAGCCTCTGCCCTTCCTGAATCGCCTGGTTCATATCCAGTGTCTTCCGGTAAACTTCCATTGCTTCAAACTTAAACTCCGGAAGCTTGCTGATCGTCACCACATCCGTACCGATCTGGTACATCCGGCTCTTCATCTGCTCTTCAATCTTTGGCAGCGTAACCGTTGCATTCAGCCACTTTTCATCCCAGATCATGTCCAGCTTCACAAAGCTCTGGAATCCGATGGTCAAAAACAGTTCCTCAATCTCTTCCCGTTTTACAGCTTTGCGGCTTTCATCGATCTCCTTGATCTGGGAGTCAATCAGTCCGATCGGTTCATCGATCAGTGCTGTGATCTCCTTGACCTGCTGCTCAAACTTGGTATACGGCTCCATGCAGATCTTCTTGACACGTTTCCGTTCGTCCTCAAAAGCTTTCTTTAACTTGTTCAGATCCGCCCGGTCTGCTTTCATATCTTTGAGCGAATCTTCTGTGTAGGCAATCGTCTTGTAATCCTTTACCTTCTCGGCAATCGCAGCCTTTAATTCCTCGTTGTTCCACAGGATCTGCTCTGTAAGCCAATTCTCCTGCGGATTTGTGATCCGTAATTCCATACGCTCCTCCTTCTTTTTTAGATCTCTGGAAGTATCAGTGGCGGTTTCCGTCCGCTTTCCACATACTTCCAAAACTTGATTTCTTCCTCCTGCAGATAATCCAGATCAGCCTGGACTTCTGCTCTTTCAATAAAATAATGCTTCACCTGTGTCCGGACGTCTGTTCCCCAGTTGCTCCGCAAATGCGCCCGGAGGACAACAAACTCATATCCGGTGACAAGCAGATAATGCAGAATCTGGATATAATAGTTATCCGGGATCCGGTCCTTCCATTTCTCATATTGCATAGACTGCAGAATGTTGGTGGTCTTAATCTCCAGAATCCCTTTCCGGCCGTCCTGATCAACCAGCTCCCCATCCAGAGAAGCCTGCATGAACGGATACTCCAGACTCTGCAAGATCCGGAATTCATGGTGCGCGACCTGATACTGTGGATAATCCAGGCGGAACAGCTCCCTGATGAACTGCTCCGCCTCTTTCCCATAGATCACATAAGGCTTTTCTGAAATATCTGGTGCAATCCTTCTGCCGGTCTTTTCTTCAAACAGCTCAATGTTTGTTTTGTATGGGTTCTTTCCAACCACAGCACTTGCATCACTTCCGCCGATTCCGTTTAACCGCCCCTTCAGCCAGGCTTTTTCATCTTCAAAATCATAGATTTTATAAGGTTCCATCTTTTCCTCACGCTTTTCATATGATGATATATGTATGTTCTGTTCCGTCTATATGCTGTTCTGCCACTTCTACCGCTTCCTCGTAATAACCGAACAAGCCGTAGATCCACCCATCAGAGCACCGAATAATCAATGGTTTCTTTTCCATTATCACGCCCCCTTTAGGTACACATCTTCCTCTGAAGTGGCAGATTTTTCAGAAGCATCATCACTTTACCCATTACCGCCATTGCTTCCTGTGTGACTTCTTCATCTGTTGCAAAGCCAAGCCTTACTGCCTGTTCAACGAGTTTTTTTGTTTCAGCTTCGCTATAGTCTCTTTTCTCCACCATGGCTGTTCTAATGCTTCGGATAATACATGATAGATCCGTCATTATATCCGGAACTCCATCCACTGCCTTAATTTCACACATTCCATTTTCAACTTTGATCATTGACTTTCTCCTCCGACTTTCCTATAATTTAATTGGTATTTTTGTTATGTGCGCCAATGGAAGCTGCAACTTCCGGGCGCATTTTTATTGTCTTTACGCCTATCCTATCCAGATGATTTGCCAGATCCGACAAGTATGCAATCGCATTATTCTTGTAATACTCGGATGTACCGTCAACCCTTTCCAGCGACTGCAGTTTGTTGATCATCTTATCAAGCTCTGACGTTCTCATGCTCTTACGCTGCTTCTCTTCTGGCATGCTCCCTCGCCTCCCTTATTTTCCTTTTCCGGTACTGCCATTCCCGCATCCGGAAATATTCCAGTGCAAATGCTCCGGTAGTAAGTGTTGTGATTCCAAGTGCTGCATATAAGTAAAACAGCTCCTGACTTTTCACTGAGCACGCACCAGCCATCATCAAGATTCCGATAATACTTGCCGTTACGCTGAGTGTCTTTGCGATCTTGTAAAACATCTCTTATCCCTCCTTTGCTTGTCCAACTGGTACCGCTTACGCGGTTTTCTCAATGGTATATGTAATTTTCACTTTTTCCTGTTCTTCCAATAAAGAAATCATCACCTGTATGATTTTTTCGATATCGAGTTTCATATTTATCACCTACTTTCTATTGAAGTTTATGCGGTGCTGGTTGTACTTGTTGATTTGTCCTGCTACTGTCTGGTATAATTTCCGTATCAAATTATGAAAGGATAATCATCATGCTTTCGTTTGTATCAAATATCGATTTAGAAAAAATTATAAATATTTTATTAGAGCCATCTGTCACTCTTACTCTTGGCATCTTTACATTACTAATTAGTCGAAACTCTAATTTATCTACTTTAGCTCGTGAAAGACTAGATAAGGTATACCATCCACTCTTTTTAGAAATCGAACCTTTTTTATACAAAAAAGTATCTCTTAACGACATAAATGCTTTTCTTTCTAAATACTATGAATTAGAAAACTCACATTCTCTTCTTATTGATCCTGTTTTACGTCAAGAGATTCGCTGGCTTGAAAAACCATCTGCTCTGCAAGAGGATAAATATGGCTATAATCAATGGTTCCGAATTTGCGATCAGATTTCCAAAACATATGACAAACTATGTAAACAAGCTCATCTCCCTGTTCGCAGTATTTCTTATCGGATTAACTACAAGCAATATCGTTCAAAAATTCGTATGATATTCGCTCTTATATGGATTGAACTACCAGCAATTGCATTTTTTAGCCTATTACTCGGTTTCGCATCTCCACGTCTTTTAGCTGTTACATATGCATTGTTCTTTTTATTTTTGATGAAGACATTTTTGGATAACTTGTAATACAACGATTGCGCAAAGGAATATAATAGCTACTCTTTCTCTGGGATATCTATTTATCAGGTATCCCATTATTAAAGCAATTCCAACAATATACAGGACAACCACTATTTCCATCTCATCCCTCCTTACTCTTCCAGAAAATAATCCACGGTTACGCCGAAGTAATCTGCGCTCCCTCTTCATCTGTTGCAAATAATTGTATTTTCTCCTATACTTTAAATACCGGCACTACCATGCTGAGTAATTATAAAAGGAGACATTATGATGCAACTTACAAACGATACATACAGAATTCTTCGTCTTATCTACGATGAATATCAAAACCGAAGAAAAATCGGTATGTCTAAAACAGAGGCTATTCTCTTTTCTTATCCCTCTGCTCTTCAAACAGAATTTCTTCAAGGAATTCTCGAAGACGATATTGCTGATGCCCTTACCGAATTATCCACAAACGGTTTGATAAAACTTTATTCTGATTTTGGATTTTTACTGAAAGATTCTGCCATTATCTACATGGAAAATCGTTTACAAAATAAAGTGAATCTAATTTTTGACATAATCAGCAAAATTGTATCGATGCTACATTAGTTTTTCTCGCTTACTTCCTGGCTGTAAAGCTCATCCCTCGTGATTAAAAGTGACCATTTCCCATTGTTGAATTCCAAACAGCACCGGCTCACCATTGAAAGCGCCTCACCATTTAATAAGCAAATTCCTTTATCGATGTTGATGTGAATTGATTTGAATGGTTTTCTTTCTACTGTCTCAGGCATTTTCTCACCTCTCTCCCTCTTCATCTTTCTCAACAATTATTCTTATCGGCAATTCATTTGATATAAGGCACGTTCCCACAACGCTGATGCTCAATAAACCAAGCGCCATCAATATCCGCATCACCATAATGCTTATATCTGTTGGAAAATAACGTTCGCCAACAGTCACAAGAAGTAATGGCGTAAAAACCAGTATCCAACCAATTATTTTTCTTAGTTTCACATTCTTACCTCTCTCCCTCTATCTATTTTGCATCAAATTTAATTTGATTATTAGGGTAAAAAATATACTCCAATGGCATATTGTAAAGCTTACTAAGTTCTCTGCTTTGTGAAATTGTAGGCTCTGACTTACCTTTTTCCCAATTTACCACTGTATTTTTCGAGACATGCATCTCCTTTGCTACATCTTCTTGAGTCATTTCAGCATTTACTCTAGCCGCCGCAAGGGAAATTTTTAACTTATTCAATTTATTCACCTCCCACAAATCTTATTTTTCCTCGTTACGCTTATACTATAAATCAAATTTAATTTGATGTCAACACTAAAATACAATTTTTTTTGATTTTTAGTTGATTTTAGTCAAATTATATTGTAGTATGTGATTATGAAAGAGGTGACAAAATATGACTGATATAGAACAGAAAAAAATTTTTTCTAAGAACTTAAACTTTTATTTGTCCAAAGCAAATAAAACCCAAAAAGAAGTCGCTGATGCGATATCTGTTTCTCCACAAACATTTAATACATGGTGTCAAGGTATAGCTTTGCCAAGAATGGGAAAAGTTCAACGACTTGCCGATTATTTCCATATTGAAAAATCTTTTTTAATAGACGAACATACCGAGCAACCTTTTCCTAAATCTAATATAATAAAAGTTCTTGGACGCGTTGCCGCCGGCATTCCACTAGAAGCCATTACGGATATTGTAGATGAAGAAGAAATCCCTGAAGAATTAGCAAAAACAGGTGAGTTTTTTGGATTAAAAATTAGTGGTGACTCAATGGAACCAGATATTCATAACGGAGACACAGTAATTGTTAGAAAACAAGATGATGCCGAGTCTGACGAAATCGTTATTGCTCTTATCAACGGAAACGATGGCGTATGTAAAAGGCTAAAGAAATATGCAGATAGTATTGCTCTTATTTCGCTAAATCCTAATTACGAACCTATGTATTTCAGCCAAAAAGAAATCAGCGAGAAGCCTGTTAAAATTATCGGGAAAGTTGTAGAACTACGGCGAAAATTTTAAGCGGATACAAACACACATTCATGTATTTATTTTTAACGCAGATTGGAGGATTTTATGAATAAAACAGTTAGAATTATTGTAACTATTTTGGGTGGATGGTTTGGTCTTCATAAATTTATTGATAAAAAAATTGGAATGGGGATTCTTTACCTTTTCACATTTGGTTTATTCGGAATTGGATGGATTTACGATATATTTAAAGCTTTTTCTTCTTCACCTTCATCGTTCCAGTTAAAGCAGTATATCGCGCCTTCTGTTCCTGGAATATTACATATTAATGATAATTCTTATAACTTAGCGTACAATTATAATCAGGTTAACCTCTACACTAAAGAACCTTTTTATTTCGATATTCCATTCGGTTCTTCGCTTGGTATTCAGCCGGAACCAACAAACAAATACGATAGCCGTGCAATTTTTTTCACTTGGAAAAATACAAATATCGGTTATATCCATAAAGGTCAATTGCAGGACATGATACACGATTATCTTTCTCCGAACCGTTATGTAATAGCAACATACGAATCCATAGATTGCGGAAATGTAATGATCACTCTGTCATTTTATAAAAAAAAGTAATAAGTACGGGATCTGTAAACAAGTGGATAATTATGTAGTGTATTTTATACCGCAGTTATCGGTGATGAAATTGGTATAACCGCATATGCGATTATATAGAAACACTTTTTATGAGGAGGAAAATTATGAAAAAGAAACTTGTAGCATTGATTCTGATCGGAAGCATGGCACTGTCGTTTACAGCCTGTGGCAATAGCTCCGATTCATCAAAAGGAACAAAAGAATCATCCAAGAAGACAGAAGCATCTGCCGAAACTCCAAAAGAGGAAGCAAAGGAAGAAGTCAAAGATCCTGTTGTGCTTACTGGAAAATGGGAGTACAAAGATGATGACGGTACTTGGATGCAGGCAGATATTACTGAGGATACCATCACAATAAACTGGATTATGGATGAGGGGAATACAACTGCTGTTTACTGGGTTGGAACCTATACTGCTCCTACAGAATATTCTGAAGAATATACTTGGACATCTACCAGAGACAAAGAAGCAACCGATTCCGCTCTTCTCGCCTCTCTGGACGATACAAAAGAGTTTTCTTATTCCGATTCAAGCAAGCAGATTACCTATCAGGTAACAGTTTCCGGAATAACAAAAACTATAACCCTTGATCAGACAGAATAATATAAATAAAAGAACCGCTCCTGCGCCAACAGGAACGGTCGAGCGATGAAACATACTCCAATATGTTTCTATTAAGTTCTCCGAAGAGATACCCAATTCCAAATAATATTGTATCATCTCCGGAGCAGCCGCGCAAGAGAACTAATCGTAACTATATAAACAATTACATTTTTGTTTCCAAAAGAAATGAGGTGAATATATGGGACGTAATTTAACAAAAGAAGAGCTTAAACGACATAAAGAAAAGGCTTTGGCAAAAATGGAACACTATATCGACTCTTTGATCAATAGTCCAGATTCTAAAACCCGTGGAAAAGCTGACAAATTAAGTTATTGGCTTGAAGATTGGTCTACTTTTCTCGATTTTGAATCTCGTTTTTCCCCATCCAGTTTAAGAAGATACAAACGAGGTGAAATCATAAAAGTCCATCTTGGTTATAATATTGGTAGCGAAGAAGGTGGGTTGCACTATTGCGTTGTTGTCGAAAAAAATAATTCAAAGAACTCCCCTGTAATAACTGTTGTTCCGCTTACCTCTGTTAAGAAGAAATCTGATGTAGATCATCTTCATAAAGGTTGTATCTATTTAGGTAACGAACTATACACAGGGTTAGTTTCCAAAATTACTTATATTCAAAGACCTCTGGAAAAGAAAGTCTTTGACCTCAAGAAAGAAGTTGACGCCACTTACAAAACTCATCCAGAAGACATGCATAAATTCCAAAAGGATTTAGAGGATTGTGCAAGGGATTTATTGTTATTAAAAAGAATGAGAAACGAAATCAATAAAGCAAAACTTGGTAGTATTGCTTTAGTTGGACAAATCACAACCATCAGCAAAATACGAATTTATGATCCGAAAACTAATTTCGATATTTTAAGCAATGTAAAGCTTTCCAACGAAAAGCTTGATCGCATAGATCAGGAAATTATTTCTAACTTTACAAATAGAAAATTTTAAAAATCAACATATTTTATTGACATTTTCATATAATGAGGTATATAATAAATAAGCTAAAACAAAGCCGTTAACCGGCAGTATACAAGACAATGCTCCCAGTCATCTGGCGAGCCGTATTTATTGAAAGACCTCGTAGAAATGCGAGGTCTTTTACGTTATATAAACATTTTTTCAAAATAAAACCGCTCCTGCGCCAACAGGAACGGCTCAAGACTAATGCCCCGAAGGATACACCAGTACGTTCAAAATATAGTGTATCATCTTCGGAGCAGCCGCGCAAGAGAACAAAAGTTCTCTGGCTGTTATTTTTATACTCATTTTTACGTATATTGAAGAGAAAGGTGATATAATATGCCAAGTAAAATTGAACGCTGCGCCATTTACATCCGTGTGTCTACCGCTGAACAGATGATGCACGGTAAATCCCTGGAAGCACAAAAGCAGTACCTGACCAATTACGCCAAAGAACATAATATGACCGTTGCTGGAGTTTATGCTGACGAGGGTAAAACTGCCCGTAAAGAATTAAAAAAGAGAAAAGCTATCCATTCACTCCTCGAAGATGTAAAAGCCGGAAAAATTGATGTGATCATCTTCTGGCGGATTGACAGATGGTTCCGTAACCTGTCTGATTTTTACAAGGTACAGGAAGTCTTGGACGATAATAACGTCCATTGGATCAGCACCAGTGAACCCGGAATCAATATGGAAACCAGAGACGGACGGTTGCAGCTGAATGTAGTCCTGTCTATCGGTCAGAATGAGGTCGATACCACCAGCGAACGTATCAAATTCGTAAATGAAGCATCTATCCGTCAGGGAAAGCTGATCTTCGGCGATGTGAATATGGGGTACGGCTACAAATCTGGAATCATTGACGGCGTAAAACGCATGGTAAAAGATCCTGATCGAGAAGACACTGTAAATGCTTTTTATCGTTTTTTCTTTAAGCACCATGCAAAAGGGCTTTCCATGCGCTATATTCAGGAAAATTATGATCCGGATTTTACATGGGCGAATATGCGAACACTGCTGTCGAGTGAATTTTACAAAGGAACCTATCGCGGAATTCCATACTGTCCTGCTTACCTGACAGAATCCGAATGGAATAATCTGCAGGAAATACAGAACGCAAATGTTAAGCGTGCTCCTTCTGGCCGGATTTATCTTTTCAGCGGCATGATAAATTGTCCGATCTGTGGACGCAGGCTTAGCGCAAGAGGCGGTTCGTCCATTATCAACAGGAAAACCGGTGCCAAAAAAGTATACTGCTATTACCGATGCAACAAAGCTTTTATTGATCATAAATGTTCTTACAGACATATGGTTAGTCAGAATCTTATAGAACGATACCTGATTGATCATCTGGAATACGAATACAATAAATTTAAAATAAAATGTGAAAAAATTGAAAAGGAACAAGAAAAAAAGAAGAAAGTTCAGACTCCGGAAAAGCTCCAGAAAGAATTAGAACGATTAAATCTTCTCTTCCAGAAAGGAAGAATCGAATGGGATTATTACAGCAAAGAATATGATCGGATTGAAAACGAACTGAATGAATTGTTAAATGCGGCTCCGGAATTAGAACCTGATTATGCTTATCTGGAAGAGCTGCTGAATACAGACTTTAGAACAATGTACTACAATTTAACCCAAGAAAACCGCAGAGCTTTCTGGCACTCCATTATCCGGGAGATTCACCTGAATACTGATCATACCGTTGACTCTGTTGATTTCTTATAGCGTCTTGTACTAACTGGTTGACTCCGTTTGGAGTAGATTAGTTAGTACAAGACAATATTTATTATTTTACCCGTAGCTTCTGTCCGGCGTAGATCAGATTAGGGTTACTTATTCCGTTAAGCTGCGCAACCTTCTGGTAGGACGTGCCGTATTTAGCTGCAATACCGGAAAGCGTATCTCCGCTCTGCACGGTGTAATACTGTGCGGATGAAGCACCTGACTTACCGTTCACGATATTCTGAATCGTATTGTAGTCATACCCGGCAGCTGATAGACGATTCTTTCTGTCGTTTCCATTGCCCCATTTACCGGCAAGAACTTCCTGTGCGATCTGCTCATTTGATTTTCTGGCAAACGCAGCGTTGATCTTATTCTGTACTTCCGTATACCGGCTACCGAGAACAACCTTTCTTGTGTCACCGTTACCATATTTACCGGATTTCACTTCGTTCACCAGTGTATCTACGGATGCAGAATAGATATGGTCGATGAAGCTCTGCACTTCCGTATACCGTGTTCCGAGAGCGTTCTTGCGATTGTCACCATCACCGTATTTACCCTGCATGACTCCAACAACCAGATCGAGTGTGGATCCGCTCGGAGTGTTCACTGTCGGTTTCGGTGTTTCTGCCGGTGTGGTTGTGTTTCCTTTTCCGGCGTATTTGTTCCATGCGTCCTTGTTGCCGTAGAATTTATCCAGGTCGAGATTACCGCCCCATCCATTCAATCTACCACAAGAGCTATACTGCCGGATAACGCAAGTATAAGCTCCCTCATTCCACGGCTTATCCTGATAGCCTGTGGCGTTCATGTCTGCGTACTGTGCAATCCAGAGTCCATAGTTTCCGATATTGTTGAATTTATAGGCTACAGACTGCGAACAATACAAAAGAGGTCTTACGCCTGTTTTCTGGTATACATAGTCAAGCCAGCTCTTGCACCATGCAAAATCCGAGCTACCGAATGCCGGGTTGCCTGTTCCCTCCCAGTCAAGACAGAGCATTGCTTCGCCTACGCGTTTTCCGATTCTATCAAGGAAGTAATCTGCTTCTTTCTGGTAATCTCCACCATTCGCATAATGGTAGATACCGAGACACTTTCCGGCGTTCTTAGCCTGTGCGTAAGCTCTTGTGAAATCCGGGTTCACGTAGCCTGTTCCCTCTGTTGCCTTTACGATCACGAAGTCGCACGGTACGACTGTGAGGTCAATCCCTGTCTGGTAACTTGCAATATCAATTCCATTCATTGCCATAATGTTTCTCCTTTCAAAAAGAGGGCGACTATTCGCCCTCTGAATCATTATCTACTTTCACCTGATCTTCCACCTGCGATCGGATGTGTT
>ERZ839767.2117-NODE-2117-length-27204-cov-4.855243_pt1 | contig 27204 bp, 20 predicted proteins | sample MGYA00519879_ERZ839767 | MGnify/ENA primary metagenome ERZ839767 (study PRJEB31850, sample SAMEA3708852) | human gut metagenome | biome: human gut; feature: human-associated habitat; material: faeces | place: China | collected 2014 ... | reverse complement strand
TAATGATAACATACGATTTATCTTTTTAATATGTGAATATTGTTAGAAATATTTTATATGATTTAGTACATTATAAAAAATTTTGTAATATTAGATTTTTATTTCCTTCTGCATTATGCCTTAATTTATATAGATTTCTTTGTTAATAACATACAAAAAAATCGCAACTTAACTGCTGTAAATGGCGATTTTATCATTATTTGCGTTACTTTTTTAAATAATGCCCTTTAACGGGCTTCTTCATTTCTACAAGTACGACATTCATTCATCAGAAATTAATAAGTAGTATGTTAATACCGTTAATGTAAATCTGACCTGTTTGAGTACCATACATTTTTACATCATTCTCAAACGGTACCAGGATAAATACTCAGGAGAAAGCTGTTTGAGTACCATACATTTTTACATCATTCTCAAACTCTCAACAGAAGTTAAAAATGAAAATTTCGTTTGAGTACCATACATTTTTACATCATTCTCAAACGCAAAGTAGTTGATAATTTCCATACATAAGTTTGAGTACCATACATTTTTACATCATTCTCAAACTGTTGTATTTCTTTCTATCCCTAAATTTTGTTTGAGTACCATACATTTTTACATCATTCTCAAACGGATTGCACATATTTCTATGATTTCATCAGTTTGAGTACCATACATTTTTACATCATTCTCAAACCTCAAATTCAAAAATGAAATGCCATCACCAGCATAAAATGTATATACCGTACTCAAACATACTTGTCTTTAGATAATTTTATAATACCATATATGAGCAAATAACTCAACTTATAAAGCAGCAATCTTTGTCTAAAATATAATACTTTTCTTCCTCTAATATACTGAATTGACTGCTCTCAAACAAAATAATATTCCATTTTCTACTCATAGCTTCGGCATAAAAGTCCTGTATTTCCTTTTCAGAAAAATATCTTTTCAAGTCAAAGAATATAAATACCTGAATTTTTAATAAGTCCCGCACTAGAATACAATATTTTATCAATCGCTCCAAATCATTGTCATATTCCTGAACTATATGTATTCCGACAGCTTTTGCCAATTTACTAATATCTACACTTTCATCAATTTCATATTCAAAATCAAATTCCATTTCCATATCATAGAAAAAATTTTGTATCACCTGATTGAGTTTCTGATATTGCATCCATCTTTTTTCATTCACTGAAACATTCTGAACTGACTGTAAAAATTTATTTAAAATGTGTTTACTGTTCTCATCTGCAAGTAAAGGATTTAATATCAATTCGACATACTTATTCCACGCTATCTCAGTTTCTTCATATGACAATATCCAGCCTTGTTCTTCTCCCAAAACCTGCCTCATAAAAGACTTTTGAATTTTCCGCCACATTTTAGGATTTTCCACAACAAATACAGTGGTTCTATTTTCTGTCAATTCTACTCTTATTCCAAGTTTTGCCTGTGCAAGTATCATAATATCACCAATCTTTCGTCCGATTGCAAGATTTCTTTTTGTTCCTCTCCTACCAGAAATTCCATTTTACTATACTGTTTTTCTGTGATAGTGAGCATCTGGACAAGTCCTTCAGTCGGTGTATTTTTCCTCACACCATCTATTATTCCTCTTGATACGGTAGTATTTAAAGCCAATTTTGTATAAATTGACTCCTGCATCATCACAAACCCATTTTTTAACAGATACTTTCTAAATCTTGTATATTCTCTCCTCTGTTCTGTCGTAATAACAGGCAGATCAAACATTACCATTACTCTCATAAACCTATAACTCATCTACTGAATAAAATCTTAGCAACGAAATATCCGAATCATTTATTGCATCAAATACACTTTTTGTATATCTCTTTATGGCATTATTAACAATGAAATGTTTTCCCTCCATATAAACCTCGCCATTTAATACATTTACAAGTTTCATTTTCTGCTCATGTTCAAAGTCTATCAAATTCATGTTATACACCAGCCTGTCTATAAGAATTCTAAAAGGTTCCATAAGATCAGAACCAAAATTGAACTGATTGAACATATTGTCATGGAAAAGTCCCAATTGTGTTATATAACCGTTTGCAACTATTTCCCTGTTAAATGCAGAAAGTAATATACTGTATCCGTAATTTAGTGCCGCATTTATATTATTGTCCTGACTCCTCGAAAAATCCATTCCAAACAATGCGTTGAAATATACTTTTGCAGCGTGTCCCTCTCTGTTAGTTTCATCTTTCCAATGAACTGCTCTTGAATATCCGGATAAAAGCCGTGCTTCCTCCTCCTTACCTAATTCTCTTAAAAAACATTCCTGTTGCTTAATCTTTTCACGCACAATTTCAGTCCAGACACTATCCTTTATAAATCTACTCCAATTTATCTGTGTCCTCACTTTATTGCTTGTATCATGCGAACCATAATAACCTATCAGTTCAGAACTCGGATTTCTTTTCTGGTCGCAGAATATAACTTTAACTTTCTGTCTTGTAAGTTCTGCGAGCAGACCAACTGTCAATGAAACAGATGTTGACTCTATCAAAAGCAATCCTATCTCCGAAATATGTATTTTTGTAGTATTCATATCACTGCGAACCACAAGATACCCTAATTGAAGGTCCAGTTTCGCAGTGTTATGAATAACCACTACACGCCAGCTCATATAGTTTTCAGGTCAATGACCTGCTCATAAAATCCTGTTATAGATTGATTTAATAATAACACTTTAGAATTATTTGTTATATTATTAGATATTTTCAATGAGCCTGCACTTGCAGGACCTCCAATCAATCCTAAATTTGCACTGGAACTCTGGCATTGAAAAAGATGTAATATCTCCTCAATCACAAGACATTTATCCAACAAAGACAGTTTTTCAAATTTTTCCTTACCACTTTCCAATGTTTTTACCTGCGTTGAGAGTCTTATATTATATATCGTGTCCTTTAATTTTTTATAGAATAACTCATATAACTTTATCAGCATCTCATCAGTAAGTTCCATCTTATCTGAAATCTTTATATTCTTATTTTCCTTATAATCCGCAGATACCTTTGCTGTCTTTTTTAATATTTTCTGACTTTCTTCATCTAACACAAGCTGTTCTGCACATTTAAAAACAAGCCTTTTTTCAGTTCTTCCTGAAAGGTGCATCCTAAAACCATCCACATTAAAAAGTGAATCTATTTTTATTTTCCTAACCCTTATATCAGGATTTTTAAGTTCAAGTTTTTCAACACAATATCTTATTGCTTCTTCCTCTGATTTTTCCAATTCTTTTGCAATGTAGACAGGAACAAATTCCAAAGTTCTTATTTTATTGCCTTTCTTATCCTCTGATTCAACAAGCATAAAATATGCTCCGCTTGCCTTGTTATATGCACCATATTTTTCTGTTGCACAAAGCCTGTCATCACCTGAATTATTTTTTATCGGAATCTGACCCTTACCTCTCTTCATTATCTGCTGGTCAAATAAACCTCCCTTGACTTCATATGCTTTTCTTGTAAACAGTATGTTATTCTTTCCCATTACTCTTTTTACTGTGAAAATAGTTCCATCCTCACCTGATACCCATGCTGTTTCACCACCACGGCTGACTGTCCCCTGCTCAAACATCTTTTTAAGATTATAAGTTCTTCCCGGATTGTTTCTTATAAACCATGTAGCATCTTTTGTAAATTTAACATAATATGTATTTCCAACTACGATATTTAAATAAGCATCTTTCGCATGATGATAATCATTTATGCTCCTCACTTTTGTAAATCCAAATTTATGTCTGAATTCACTTACTGCATTAGCCTTTGCATATACTATCTCCGACTCCGGATATGCCTTTGTGAGAAGCTGCGTTACTGCTTTTGTACTCTGTCTTGTCTCTACAAGCTGTCTTGCTATAAAACCGGACAACTCATTTTCACTAAAACCATCACGCCTTGTTAGACGGTGATATTTTTCTTTTGAGATTAAATCTTTCTTTTTAAGCATATCCCATAAAGTTTTTGCCTTGTCCATATATTCCTTTGGCACTGGAAAAACATCGGTTTTGTTACTATTCAATTCTCTTTTCACAAGAACTCTGTTGTCGAGACTGTCGTCCATAACCTTTGACTGCGGATATATATGGTCTATATCATACCTGTTTGTAAACAAATCTTCTATGTCTATCACTTCATTTGAGTACATACATCTTCCCATCTGGGTATAATACAAAAACAATTTATCACTTCTAAGTTTATTATCATCTTCTTTTACAAGATTTTCATAAATCTCAGGTGCTTCTTTTTTACAATATTTATATTTTTCCAAAAGCCTTGATTTTCTTGAAACTTTTACATCTCCCTTTTGTCCTGGTTCTCTTGCCATCTCGACAAATATACGCTCCGGCTTACTTCCCATTATTTTTGATATTTCTTCTACGATTTTTAAAGTCTGCCATACAGGTCTTTTGACCGCCGGTGATACATAAAGTTTCTGGACATCATCATATGTTACCACCTCAGATTTATCTTCTGCTTCATCATTCAATCTTTTTATCGCTGAAAGATAATCGTACTTGTTGCTGAGAAGCTGCATAAGATTTTCATTTGTCTCCCAAAGTGCTGATATTATATTTAGCACTTCACCCGTTTCTTTATTGACTGACTCTACTTCTTCTAAAAACTCTCTTGAAAGTCTTCCCCATCCTGTATATTTCTTTGCCACAAGTTTTGTCACCTGTTTATCACTAAGCTGTGGATATTTAATCTTAAGTCGCTTTTTAAGCATCTTTTGTGAGTCTGCAAATACTGTAATATCCTTTATTATATCCTCTTTCTGATTTTGACTTAAATTTATGTCTCCTGCTATCTGTTTTATATCATGATATGCCTTAAGAGAACTTTTAAAGTTCTGGTCAAATCCCGACAACTCCTGTTCTCTTCCTATAATGCCACTCCTTATAAGAAAATCTTTAACTTTCTTTCCCGTTACCCTCTGGTATTTCTTGAAAACATTCTCATAGACAGCCTGCTTTATCTCAACTGACACTTTTTCCCCGTCAATCCTTAAATTGTTAAGTTCATTTAAAACCATAAATTTTGAATAGAGCAGCGATTCTTTAGGTAAAACATCTTTTCCTATAAGATATGTGCATTTATTTGTCATTCTTCCTATAAATTTTCCAGCACTTTCCTCTGCATCAATCTTACTTTCAAAATTCCACGGATAAATCTTTCCATCCTGTTTTCTTACTGCCCAACTGTTGCCGCCTTTGTCAGAATGATATGTATTAAGCGGTCCGACATAATATGGAATGCGAAACTTAAATATTGCCTTTATCTTGTCCGTGTTTGTATAACCCTCATCATCTTTTTCACTCAAAAACGGATAATACAAAGCTGCATTTTTTAATATGCGGTCAAGCTCTGCCTCATGAAGCTGGTAAGGTATTACACCATTATCACTTATTACCTGCTTAGGCAAAAATGTTTCATTTTCTATCTCATTTATGATACTTTCCGCAATTTCTCTTTCTTTTTCATCCTCAAAATTTATCTTATTTAAAGTTTTCTTCAAAAATGAATAAAAATCAGCTTTTGTGCATTTTTTATCTATAGGTACTTTCTTCCCATTCTTTTTAACCATACCAATATATGCACTATAATTTGCCTGCTTTTCAGGTAATCCGAAAATCAACTTATATTCATCCGGTCTTGCTTTTAAAAGACCTTTTAACTTTCTCAAATCATCCCCGTGCTTTTTATATATCTTTACTTTTGCTTCTGAAATATATGTCGAACCCTCTAATATATCACTGAGCACCGCCCAGTCATAAAGAGCCTTTCCGGCAGCTATCAATAAAAATCTTTCCGCTAAAGTTTCCTCCACATTCGCAATATACTCATCATAATTTGAATCAGCAAAAGAAATTTTGTTTCTTTCACCATCATCAAGTGACTTATCCGCAAATATTTCACTTAATTTAACCGTACAGCCTGTAACCAATGCCGCAAGTGCCTTTTTCTGCTTATCCGCTCCTGCTATTATCTTTCCTAACTCCTGCTTTTTTGCTGTTTTACTTTTTTGTCTTGATTTCAGCAAATCTTCTATATCTTTTAACTTTTCTTCATCCACCGTTATCTCAATATCATTATCCGATGCCACTTTACAAAAAGCCTCAAATGCACTGCCGAAATCCGTCACCTCAGACATTTTCTTTCCCTCAAACAAAAAATGTCCTCTATGCTTAATAATATGATGTATTGCAAGATAAACAAGTCTTATATCATACTTCTGTGTCCACTCGTTTACAAGTACATTTCTCAAGTGAAATATAGTCGGAAACTGCTCATGATAATCTTTATCCGTAAATCCATCATCAATAAAAAGTGCATATGGTAATTCAGGCTGCTTTCCGTTTATATCTCTCTTATCTTCAAACCAATACTTACTCTCTTTCATTCTCTGATAAAAACCTATATCAGTCTTTGATATTTCATCACCGAATATCTCCTGCAACAATTCCATTCTCTGTTTTCTACGCTGTGTTCTTCTTCTGGCGGCACGAAATGTTCTTCTTTCCTCTGCTGTATTAGCAGTTTTGAACAATCGTACTCCCCATAGAGCCTTTCCATGTCTCTTTATGATATTATACTTATCATCCGTAACAGCCCAGCCTACTGATGCTGTACCCATATCAAGACCTACATAAAATTTTTGCTTCATAATTTCCATTACCTCCTTGACAATTTTATATTTTTATTATATCATACTTATAGATTAAGTACCATACTTAATTTTACATCATAAGTTCAAATAAAAATTTATTCAAATCGCCTTAGGGCATCACAGTGTGTGAATTTTAAAAACTCGTTTTCAACGGGTTTTTTGTTTTTTATATTTACAAGTATCAGTTTTTGTGTATAATATTTCACCAAAAAAAGATAATGATTATTGAAATTTTGTCTCAATAATCATTATCCTTTTTATTATAAATCACCTAAAACCTTATTCATTTTTTAATTATGCCAATTCCCCTATAAAACTTTCAATCCTGTCGAGTCCTTTCTCAATCTGCTCAATAGATATAGCATAAGAAAGACGGAAACAGTCTGGAAATCCAAAGTCTGCACATGGCACTATTGCCGTATTGTACTCATTGATAAGTATGTCTGCCATCTGTGGAACGCTTTCTATCTTTGTTCCCTTATATGATTTTCCGAGTACTGCACTGCCGTCTACAAACACATAAAATGCTCCCATTGGCTCAAGTGCATCGAGTAAATCCATATCGCAGATTCTCTTATACATATATTTACGGCGTTTATCAAATTCAGCATGCATTTTCTCTACTGAATCCTGTGGTCCCGTAAGAGCCTCTACTGCCGCCTTCTGCGCAATAGAGTTTGGATTTGATGTCTGGTGGCTCTGCACGCTTCCCATCATCTTTGCAATCTCTTTTGATGAACCTGTATAGCCTATTCTCCAGCCTGTCATCGCATAGCTCTTTGCAAGTCCGCTGCAAGTTATAGTCCTGTCATATATATCTTTTCCAAGTGATGCAATGCTTATATGTTTCTGCTCTCCGTAAACAAGCATTTCATACATTTCGTCTGCTACCACATAGAAGTCTTTTTCTACCGCAACTTTTGCTATTGCACGAAGTTCTTCTTCCGTGTAAAGCATTCCTGTAGGGTTATTTGGTGTGTTTAATACAAGTGCTTTTGTCTTGTCTGTTACTGCTGCCACAAGATCCTCTGCCGTAAGCTTGAAGTTCTGCTCTTTTGTTGTCGTAACGATAACCGGAACTCCACCCGCAAGTTTTACTATCTCAGGATAGCTGAGCCAGAATGGTGCAGGGATGATAACCTCATCGCCTGGATTTATGAGTGCTGTAAATATATTTGTAAGCGAATGTTTTCCACCATTGCTTATAACTATCTGGTCCGTATCATAATCAAGTCCGTTAAATTCCTTGAACTTTTTAGATATAGCTGCTTTTAATTCATTTGTTCCTGAAGCAGGTGTGTACTTTGTAAATCCATCTTTAATCGCTTTGATAGCTGCCTCACAGATATTTTCAGGTGTGTTGAAATCAGGTTCGCCAGCTCCAAATCCAACTACATCTTTTCCCTGTGCCTTAAGTTCTTTTGCCTTTGCCGTGATTGCAAGAGTTGACGAAGGTTTAACTGCTGCTGCTTTCTTTGATAATTCTAATGACATATTTCTAACCTCATTCCTGCGACTTTATCGCATAAGTAATTTAATATTTTTACGCCTGTATCAGAACCAGACTGCCGTTCATACCACATATGACTGACAATAAGAATATATCTCTTAATGAATCTTATTCATGATACGGTTTTAATTATCTCACATTACATATACTTGCGTCAATATATATGTTTACGATTATATCAAAAAAATATACCTTAAAATTGTAAAAATTACCAAAAACTCAACAATTTCAAGGTATATTAATGTGTTTTAATATTTTTTCTTAATTTTCTTAATTCTTAAAGCTATGGATAGGTGCCGGTATTCTTCCGCCCCTGTTTACAAACTCGCTACAGTCAAACTGATTTACAGGCATTACAGGTGCATATCCTAACAATCCTCCAAACTCTACCATCTCTCCGACTTTCTTTCCCGGAACAGGTATAAGTCTTGCCGCTGTCGTTTTCTGGTTTATCATTCCAATAGCCATCTCATCTGCGATTATTCCCGCAATCGTCTCAGGCTTTGTATCTCCCGGTATTGCTACCATATCAAGTCCTACCGAACATACACAGGTCATGGCTTCAAGCTTTTCAAGAGTGAGTGCTCCATCCTGAACTGCATTTATCATTCCCTGATCCTCACTTACCGGAATAAATGCACCGCTAAGACCACCTACATACGAAGATGCCATTACACCGCCTTTTTTAACCTGGTCATTAAGCATTGCAAGTGCCGCCGTTGTTCCCGGTGCTCCTGCTCTCTCAAGTCCCATCTCCTCAAAAATATCTGCTATACTGTCACCGATTGCCGGTGTAGGTGCAAGTGAGAGGTCTATTATTCCAAACGGTATATTAAGTCTTTTTGATGCCTCAAGTGCAACAAGCTGACCTACTCTCGTAATCTTGAATGCCGTCTTTTTAATCTTTTCACAGAGTGCACCAAAGTCAAGCCCATGTGCCGACTCAAGTGCTTTTCTCATAACACCCGGTCCACTTACTCCGACATTTATTATCTCGTCTGCTTCGGTAACACCATGGAATGCTCCTGCCATAAACGGATTGTCATCAGGTGCATTACAAAATACAACAAGTTTTGCACAGCCGTTACATTCACAGTCAACTGTTATATCAGCAGTCTCACGGACAATATCACCCATAAGTCTTACCGCATCCATGTTTAATCCTGTCTTTGTCGAACCGACATTTACTGAACTGCACACGAAGTCCGTAGCCTTAAGTGCCTCGGGTATTGAGCGGATAAGAAGCTCGTCACTCTTTGTCATCCCCTTTGAGACAAGTGCAGAATATCCACCGATAAAGTTTACTCCAACTTCCTTTGCAGCTTTATCAAGCGTCTTTGCTATCGTTACATAATCCTCAGGCTTCTTACAGGCAGAGCCGCCGATAAGAGCTATAGGTGTAACTGATATTCTCTTGTTTACGATAGGAATACCATATTCAAGTTCAATGGCTTTTCCTGTAGGAACAAGATCTTTTGCAACAGTTGTTATACGGTTATATATTTTTTCATTTAATCTGTCAAGATCATCATCTATACAATTTAAAAGACTTATACCAAGCGTAATCGTTCTTACATCAAGGTTTTCTTTCTCGATCATATCATTGGTTTCTTTAACTTCTGCTATATTTATCATACTGGCTGCCCCTCCAAATTATTAAATTCTGTGCATCTTGTCAAAAATATCCTCACGCTGAGCCTTTATAGTACAGCCCATATCCTCACCTATCTTTTCAAGGGCATTGTTAAATCCTGCAAAGTCTGTTTTACATTCTGCCACATCAACAATCATCATCATGTTAAAAAATCCACCTACGATAGTCTGTGAAATATCAAGAATATTTACATTGTTTTCTGCAAGATATGTGCATACCTTTGCGATAATACCAACACTATCTTTACCTACTACTGTTATAACTGTTTTTTTCATTTTATCTATCCCTCGTTTCTGCACACATTTTTTGCATAGTGTGTAATATAATATTTCACATATAAAATCTGTGTCCAGTGTGCACAGACACAAATCCCGTATGTGAAAATTTTTCACACTTTTTTCTTATCTTAAATTATCTTAAAGCACAACCATCTTGGACGGCTCGTCTCTCTTTGCTACCGACAGGTCAAAATCAAGGTCTTTTAATCCCATCTCCTCCCACAACTGACATTTTACTGCTTCAAATGCAAGCTGCGGATAGTTGTTTTCTTTTGACAGATGTGCAAGAAATGCATATTTTAAATTTTTATTTATCACCTTGCACAGCAAACTTCCTGAATCTTCATTTGATAAATGACCGTATTCACTCAATATCCTACGCTTAAGCTTATACGGATATTTTCCGGCTTCAAGCATACTTATATCATGGTTTGCCTCAATAAACAAAACATCTGTATCTTTTAAATGGTCTATCGTATAATCATCATACTTTCCCAGATCAGTCGCTATGCTCGTCTTATGTCCCTCCGCCGTAAGCGTATATCCTACCGGGTCTGCGGCATCATGCGATGTTGAAAATGGCATTACTGTTATCGCTCCCATAGATACCGGCTCATCAGCGTGTACCTCAAAAAGATGATTCATTGAAATAATGCCTTTTTTATCCTTAAGCCTTATTGCATCGAGCGTTCCACCTGTTGCATAGACAGGTGTATCAAACATCTTGACCATCATATTTATACCTTGAATATGGTCACTATGTTCATGTGTTACAAATATTCCGTCTAGCTGTTCAGGAGCAACACTAATCTTTTTAAGACCTTCGACTATCCTTTTACGGCTCACTCCCGCATCTATCAGAATATTTGTGTCACCACTGCCAACATATGTACAGTTTCCACTGCTGCCGCTGGCAATACTGCATACTCTCATTTCTACCTCATTTCTATGCTATATCCCATCTTTTATTCTTCGTTCTCACGCATAGCAAGTCTGTGCAAAGCACAAATCTTGAGTGTGAAAATTTTAATTTCATACTACCCACTGAATTACAACAGCATCACCATCATTTACCGGTGTCATAAAATCTCCATGAACACCATTTACCATTGTTTCAAGGTGGTCACCATGAGCTACTGATGTATCTACAGGATAAAAATCGAGTACATCTACAAGAATATATCTTTCTTTTCCCTTCATGATAACAGTGTCACCATTTACGGTAATCGTAATATCATCTACCCCTGCCCGTCCGTTCCTGGCAGTCGATACAGCATTTTCTTTTTCTGCCGGCTGTCCGTTTTCTAAAACCGATACGGAAGCTGTTTCTTCCTCAGGCTGTACTGTCACTTTCTCATCAGCTATTTCTTTTTTTATATTTTCCATGAAGCTTTTCTGTTCCCCGGCTGTCTCCCCTCCGGTACTGTGAGTCTCGATTTCATTAGCATCCACTCTGCCTATTTCATCTGTCTTATGTATGTTTTCTTTCAATGTGCTATCATACTTATCATTAACAGTATTATTATCTGATGCTATTTCATTTATTGAGTACACAACATCTGTTGGGAACTCAGGTTCACCGTATTTTGCATATAATTCATTATAATTAGGTTCTTCTTTTTTTATCTCGCAGAGAATAGAAAAATTGTCATAAACCTTTGTGTTCATATCAGCAGGAACATTGTTTACATACACCTTTCCGCTATAGATAATGTCCATAAATTCAAGTACCTGTTTCAATATATAATAATCAAGGAACCATATGTCATCACCATCTTTTATATCATAAAATCCTGAAACAAGTTCACCATTTACCGCAACATATCTTGGACAGACAACTTCCTTATTATTAAATGTAAATTTAATAGTCGATTTATACTCTGGAATATCCTCTATCTCCAAAACAGCATCTTCTCCAACCGTTGACGGCTTTATATCGATTTTTGCATTTTGAATAACCGGTGTATTTATCCCTGCTTCGGCACCGTTCATCTTTATCACGCAGGCTTCTCCATGCTTTCCACGAGCCATACGCTTCTCACCGTTCACATTGTAAATAATGCTTTTTCCCCGTTTAGGGAAAAGATCCTCGTTTGGAAATCCGATGCTCATAGCAGCATCTATGATTGCCAGCTTACCATTATCATACAACTTGACTCTCTCATCATTTATATTCACAAATATAAAGTTATTTCGCTGTTCATAATAATTAAGACAGATTCCGACCGGAGTCACAAGAAGTGAATCAACCTTTATATCGTCCTGCATGAATTTAATATTTCCCATAACTTCTGAACCCCTGAGTGCAACTCTTTCTTTCGGAAGTTCAAGAAACTCAGCAAGGCTTTCCACAAAGCCTCTGATTTTTCCTCCCCCGCCTACTACAAAAACCGCACTGACTGACTTTCCACCGTTAAGTTCTATAATCTTATCAGCAATGCTCTTTGTAATTGACTGCACAGCATCTTTCACCACATCCGCTATCTCATCAGATGAAATCTTATATGGCAGTCCCATTATATCGTTAAATTCAACTTCTTCCTGCTCGGTACTCTTGCATTTAAGGGCATCTGCCTCATTAAAATCCGTCAGATAATGTTTTGCAAGGCACTCCGTTATCTCATCGCCGGCACTTGGAATCATGCCATATGCAATAATGCTTCCATCCTTTGTAATGGAAATATCGGATGTTCCTGCTCCTACATCGACAAGTGCGATATTTAATAATCGAAACCTCTCAGGTATTGCAACATTTATAGCTGCTATTGGCTCCAATGTAAGATTTGCAACATATAATCCGGCTCTCTCAACAGCAGTATAAAGTCCGTCAACTACTTCATCAGGAAGGAATGTTGCAATAATCTCACAAGAAATCTTATTACATTTATGTCCCTCAAGATTTGTTATCGCATATCCGTTCTGATAATAATGTTTTACTGAGTAACCAACACAATAAAATTTTATATCATCACTATTTTGTTCTTCTCTAAGCTTTTCATAAGCATTTTCTACACCGAGCATATCAAGTGTATATATTTTCTCAGTCGTGACAACCGTTTCTGAATTAAAATCTATCTCTGCCTCTGCCTCAACAGTCTTGAGCACTCGACCGGCGGCTGCTATACACACATCTTTGTATGTACGCCCGGTCATATACTCAAGTCTGTCACGGATTTCACTGATAGTAGATGCAACCATGTTTATATCATGTATCTGTCCATCCATCATGGCTCTTGTTTCATGTTCTTTTGATGTCTGTGCAACTACGGTAAATCCCTTTGTATCTCTGTAACCTATCGTTCCAACAATACTTCTCGTTCCTATATCAAGACCAAAAACGAGCTGCTCCGGGACACCTTCCATATTTACCTTTTTTACCTCGACATTTTCTGTCTCATCTATCACTATGGAACCCCCTTAATTATCACAATTATCAATATTTTACCAAATAAACAGACATAATACAAGTCTTAAACTCATCCCTTTGCCACACAAAAAGTAACAGTTCATCCTTTTATTATCCACACTATAAATGTGTATGATTACCTTTTTATTTAACCTTTACCGTAACTAATTCTGCTTTTTCAAGTGATGCACAATATACGACTATCGTAACTTTTCCTTTCTTTTTAGCGTGTATCATACCTGTTTCGTCAACCTGCACAACTTTCTTATTTGAAGATGTATAAGTTATATTAGGATTGTAGGCATTCTTAGGTAATAATGATACTTTGATTCTTGCATATTTTCCTTTTTTCAATGTAATTTTATTTTTAGCCACATTAAAATCATTAAGTCCTGTAATTTTATCCCATGATACGATATGAATCTTACACCGCACTGCTTTTAAACCTTTTACCTTGGCTGTCACCGTGCAGACTCCCGGTTTTTCTGTGACAACATGAATCGTACCACTTTCATCTACCGTAACAATTTTCTCATCTGACGATTTCCATTTGATGCCCGATATGACAGCTCCAAATGGCTGAATTCCATATTTCATACTATAATCATCATATGGTGAAAGATATATATCATTGTATTGGAATATAAACTTTTTGACAGTATTTGCCTTAGTTTTCTTTTTCCACTTTGCATATAATGTCACTTTCTTATCTGTCAATGTTGTTAAATCATTCTTATCAAACTTAATCTCATATGTTTTTTTGCCCGCTTTTTGTTTATAGTACCATCCACAAAAAATATATCCCTTCTTAGTCGGTTCTTTAGGCAGTTCAACTCCAGTGTCAAATATATAATCTACCGTTGCATATGTTTTTCCATTCACCATAAATACAAACTGTCTGCTTGCACAATAATCATTTATTGAAGAAATATTTTTGTCTATCCAGTCTATTCTCTCACGAATCCACTGTTTTAATCTCTGTTCCTCAGAATCATATGTTATCTTTGCCATATTTTCTGTCGTTTTTCCAATATTCTCATCAATCTTCATGTCATTCACAATATCTTTCAACACATCGTTATTTTCCAGTATATCATCCTGTGAATACATTTTGTTGACATAATAATTCGCTTTTTGTGAAGCATATTGTTTTTGCGAATATGTATCTATGATTCCTCCGTCCTTTATTCCCTCCAACAGTTTTTCTTTTATATAAGGCCATCTTGCCACAAATTTTTTTCTAAATTTTTCATTAGCAAACAACTTTGTAAACCATGCATTTCTATCAAGATTTAAACCTTCAACGCTGTTAGATGTATATTCTGTTGCTCCCCATGCAACATAATCAAAATCCCATAATGGTCCCCAGTATAGTTTTCCATCTCTTTTTTTATATAGGTATGTACTTCCTGATATAAACGCATCACCATTTAACGAAAATTCCTGTACCCAGTAATAGTCTATCGCTGAATCAACATCCATGTAATCTTCATAAGAAACTCCCTTACTGTCTTTAAATCCCTTTCCATATATGGCCGCCTCCGTCTGTTTAAGATAATCTGATATATAGTTATACTGTTCAAGATTTGTATAATCTTCAAAATCAGGACTTTCTATTGCAAATGACATTCCTTTATCCGTTGTTATATTCATCCTATCATCTGCCTTTTCACATGAGAGAAGATAACCGCCTGTTATCGCAGAGCCGCTTGTTACAGCCTTTGATTCATCATCAGCAGACAAATCATCAATATTTACCCTGTTTTTTCCGACGCGTACCTGCTCAGACAGATAATAACTACCAAGATATTTTCCGTTCATAACGACATTTACAAACTCACATTTCGGAGTATATTCAAGTCCGAGCACATTCCCAAGCCAATATGTAAATTTGTTTCTGAGCATTGATATATCATAATAATTTGCGAGAAGTATCCAGTGTTTGTCAGAACCCATTCCTAACAAATCAGCCTTTTTGTCAAGTTTTAATTTGTATGGTTTTTTGTCAGGTCCCCAGGTTGAATTACCTCTGCCCCTTATATAATCAAGCTCATAAGTCTTTGTAGAAAGTTTCTTATCGGTATATTCTGATTTATACCCTTTAGGAATATCAACAGTCATATTTCCATAACACTCTGTCTGGTGATTTGGATCACCGTTCATTGCAGCTATCGGTGTCTTTGACTCATCAATATCAAGATCGATCATCGGAATATCTTCATCCAATACAAATGTATATTTTAATAATATTTTCAGACTCTTGCCTTTATATTCATTTCCATTATTATCCGTAAATTTAAAATATATTTTATGTTTTCCCTTTATCTCATCGGATATTTTTATACATCTATTGTCATCTGTACTCCACGCATTTTTCCTGTTTTGTCTTGTCAGCTTAACTTTTGCAAAACTCTTTGTCGAATCATCTAAATATAAAGAAAGCGTCACATCTCTTTTTCTCTCAGACGTACCTGAAAAAACAAGATATCCGCTTTTATCAGAAAAATCTATCTCTTTTGAAAGCATAAATCTGGCATTTTCAATTTCTTCGGTTTTTCCATCAACAAACAAGCCGTCTGTCTTGTTATCTTTCGACAAAGTCACTTTAGAATTGTCTGTACTAAACTCTTTTGAGTCATAAAGCTCCGTAAAATCAACTTTTTCTCCGGTTTTAATATAATTTTCCCCAGCCTTTGCATAATGTGATACGAAAAATACACTTACAACTGCTAACGCCGTCGTAATCCCTCTTGTTAAAATTTTTGTTTTTTTCATAAAAAAACACTCCTTTCAGATACAGATGCTGATTAGGCGGCTATGAAACATAAACAGCCCCTCGTTAAGGATATGTTAGCATAGACACATTTTTGACACAATATATCTGAAAGAAATGTAATTAATTCTTAAGTATTAACTTCCATAATAGCGTTATATATTTTCTATCTGCCAGTCGATTGGCTCTACTCCGTTTTCTTTAAGAAATTCATTTGTCTGACTGAAATGCCTGCATCCGTAAAATCCTCTGTAAGCTGAAAGCGGACTTGGATGCGGTGCTTTTAATATTAGATGTTTCGGATTTGTAAGCATAGGAATCTTACTCTGTGCAGGTCTGCCCCACAAAAGATATACTATAGGTCTGTCCTGCTCATTTACCGCATTTATGACAGCATCGGTAAAATGTTCCCATCCTTTATTCTGGTGTGAATTTGCCTGGTGAGCCCTTACCGTAAGCACCGTGTTTAACATAAGCACCCCCTGATCCGCCCATTTTTTGAGGTAACCGTTGTTTGGTATATAACAGCCGAGATCGTCATGCAATTCCTTGTATATATTTTGAAGCGACGGCGGTATCTCCTTCTGACTCGGCGGCACTGAAAAGCTAAGTCCGTGTGCCTGATTTACATTGTGATACGGGTCCTGTCCCAAAATCACTACTTTCACTTTTGACAATGGGGTAAAATGAAACGCATTGAATATATCATCTGCCGGTGGATATACAACAACTCTGCTGTACTCAGTCTTAACAAACTCGAACAAATCTTTATAATATGTTTTCGCAAACTCCGGCTTTAAAGCCGGAAGCCAGTCATTATCAATCATTCCCATAACTTTCTTCCTCTTTTCTGTAAATATGTTTAGAGTCTGACACTTATACCCTCTTCTCTAAGATACTTTTTCACCTCATTTATCTCAAGTTCTTTGTAGTGAAAAAGTGATGCTGCAAGCACTGCATCTGCATTTCCCTCTGTAAACGCTTCTTTAAAATGTTCAAGTTTTCCTGCTCCGCCTGATGCGATTACAGGTATATTTACATTGTCAGAAACAGTTCTTGTAAGTTCAATATCATATCCGTCTTTTGTTCCATCACAATCCATACTTGTGAGCAATATCTCACCGGCACCAAGTTCATACGCTTTCATAGCCCACTCAATAGCATCTATCCCCATATCAACACGACCACCATTCTTAAAGATGTTCCAGCCTTTGCCATCCTCTCTCCTTTTCGCATCAATGGCAACGACAACACACTGGCTTCCAAATTTCATAGCCGCTTCAGATATAAGTTCAGGATTTAATATTGCAGCAGAATTTACGGCAACCTTGTCAGCTCCCTCTCTTAAAACAGCCTTAAAATCATCAACTGTCCTTATACCACCACCGACTGTAAATGGAATAAACACCGTTTCCGCTACTCTCCTTACCATATCTATCTTAGTCGCTCTCGCATCAGAAGATGCCGTTATATCAAGAAATACAAGTTCGTCTGCACCCGCTTTCCCATAAGCAGCACCAACAGTAACCGGGTCACCCGCATCTTTAAGATCAACAAAATTTACACCTTTAACAACTCTGCCGTTATTTACATCCAAACATGGAATTATTCTCTTTGTAAACATATATCTACCAAGCCTTTCCTTTGCTGCCTAATCACACCTGTAGTGCAACAGACCACTTTCTTTTCTGTTTCCAATTTCTGCACGATTTAATTTTTTAAACAACTATTTTTACACAACTAAGTATATAATGCTGCCTTGAATTTTTGCATTTACATTACCGTCTGTTTTAACTATCGCATCACATTTTATAATTCACAAAAATTCTTTAATATCTGCAATCCGACATCACCGCTTTTTTCCGGATGAAACTGGCAGGCAAATATATTGCCATGCTCAACAGATGCATGAATGTGTGTTATGTAATCGGTAGTTGCTGCTACATCGTTTTCATTTTCTGCCTGAAGATAATATGAATGAACAAAGTAAACATATGAATTGTCAGAAACACCTTTGAAAAGTCTGCTCCCATCTTTTATCTTAATTGAATTCCATCCCATGTGAGGAATTTTGTACCCATCTTTTTCTGGAAATTTGACTATCTTTCCCGGAAGAAGCCCAAGACCTTTTACGCCCGGTCCCTCCTCACTGCTCTCAAACATAAGCTGAAGTCCGAGACATATTCCTAAAAACGGTTTATTTTCTTTAACTATCTCATGTATTACCTCAACAAGACCAAATTTATTAAGTTTCTCCATCGCATCACCGAAAGCACCCACTCCCGGCAAGATAACTTTATCCGCTTTAAGAAGTTCATTTCTGTCTCTTGTGACTACACACTCCTCACCGAGATATAACAAAGCTTTCTCAACACTCTTAAGATTTCCTGCATCATAATCAATAATTGCTATCATTTCTGTATATCACCTCTGCTGTCATTATTTTGTATGTTAAAAGTGTACCACATACGGGTGGTGTTGTCGATATGATAATTTCTGTACGATAAAGAAATACTTTTGACTATGTTCTCTGCTTTTTCAAACAAAAAAACTCACCGACTTTTTTATACCGGTGAGTTTTTATTTATTTACTTAGCTGCAATAGCATTAACTTTGCTTGTATATTCACTGCTGCCTAAGCTAAGAATATCATATGCCTGTGACTTTGACAGACCAAATTCATCTGACAAAATATCAAGTATCTTATCATAAACACTCGCAAGGTCGTTTTCTATCTCAAGGTCATATGCAGTCTTTTTATTTGCATCATATTTCTTAAGTCCCATAAGAAGAGCGTCCAATGCTTCAGGATATTTTTTGACATTTTCATAGTTCTGATAGGAATCAAGAGCATGCTGAACTTTCATAACAGTCACAATCTTTTTATACTGCTCAGGATTTTTTTCCTTCATGTTTGTCCCTACAGCAGATTCATATGCCTGCGAATATCTGTGCATTTCAAAGTAATTTGTAGCTTTCTTCTTATCCAAACCGCTTCCAAAACTGTTTGTACCGATAATTATTCCGGCGAGTATTATAACTCCAAATACAGCTACTATTGAAACTCCAACCTTGTTAAGTTTTCCTACTACTTCATTTGCAGCAGCTTCTTTTTCGGCTTCTTTCTGTGCCTGCTTTTCCGCCTTCTTTGCCGCTTTTTCCTCCGCTTTTTTCGCTTTTGCTGCAGCTTTCGCCTCTGCCTTTTCAGCCTTCAGCTTTTCTTTTTCTTCCTTTTGCTTTGCTTTCTCAGCAGCCTTTTCTTCTTTTACTTTTTCGGCTTCTTCTTTTTTAGCAGCCTCTTCTTCTTCCTGTTTTTTCTCTGCTTCTGCTATCTCATCCGTGACTACATTTCCAAAAACTTTTTTGAAAATGCTCTGCTTTTCACCATCATCTTCCTTTTCTTCATTCTGAGGGAGTATATTGGATATGTCCTCCTCTTCTTGCATAGGTATATCAGGAATCTCTGATATATCAGGAATTTCTTCATTAGAAACGCTGTCAAGGCTTATAACATCATCAGATGTTGAGTCATCACTAAGCATCCCCAACAAATCAGAAAGATCATCCGTTTTCTGTCCATCACCTGCATCTGACTCTGACTCATTATTTTTTTTCGGCTGTTCTTCTGTATCGTCACCTATAGAACCATTTGCATCAAAATCGTCCAAAAGACCTCCGAGCATATCATCTATAGAACCTGATTCGTCATCAGCTGTTCCATCTTCTGTAAGTGACATTATGTCATTATCAGGCTGTTCCTCGTCTGCTCCGTCCTCTGAGAGCGACATTATATCTGCATCTGACTGTTCCTCATCTGCTCCATCCTCTGTAAGTGACATTATATCATTATCAGGCTGTTCTTCGTCTGCTCCGTCCTCTGAGAGTGACATTATATCTGCGTCAGACTGTTCTTCGTCTGCCCCATCTTCTGAGAGCGACATTATATCTGCGTCTGACTGTTCCTCATCTGCTCCATCCTCTGAGAGTGACATTATATCTGCACCCGACTGTTCAGCTTCTGCATCTGATTGAGTTTCTATCTCAGCATCTTTTTCTGTTGCAATATCTTCTGATACCTGCGGTTCTTCGACAGTACTATCATCCGTCACATTATTATCGTCATCTTTTATCTCCGGATATGTAGTTTTTATATCTGACCCGTCAGATAATTCCGATGCTATTCCATCGTCTTCTGAAAAATCTATGTCAGGAAGTGGTATATCAATATCGTCTTCTGACTCATCCTGATGTCCGGACTCATCAAAATCAATAGTTGAAGCTACATCCGAAACTCCTGACAGATCGTCCATATTATCCAACTCATCTATCTGTGGTAATCCCTCAAGTGCTGAAAGATCATCATATTCTGCAAAATCTTCATCTCCTGAATTGTCGCCAATATCCGGATTATCTTCCTGTAAACCTTCCTTTTCAATATTATCTTCTTCTCTCAATCCAATTATCTCCTTGCTTGATTTACCTATTTGGCCTATTCATTTCCAACCAATTTGTCAATAGCAGCAACAAGCTGACCGATTTCCGGTTTGGAAAGCTGTGCATCCGCACCGAGCTGTTCACCTTTTATCTTCATTTCCTGATTTACAAGTGATGAGAATATAACTACAGGTATATGATTCATATCACCATTTTCTTTAACCAGCTTGGTAAGACGATGACCATCCATCTGAGGCATCTCAATATCTGTTATAATACATGCTACTTTTGAATCAAGATCACCACTTGCATTATATTCCTGAAGTTTATCCCAGCACTCCTTACCATTTGCTGTTGTTGTCAGATTTGTATATCCTGCCTGTTCAAGACAGTTCACTATCATCTTGCTAAGTAATTGTGAATCCTCTGCTATAAGTATAGGTGTTTCATTCCTTGTTCTGTGTTGCATTCTCTCAACATCTGACATTCTAAGTCCCGTCTCAGGATTTATATCTGCTACGATTTTTTCAAAATCAAGAATGATTATAAGTTTTCCATCTATTCTGACAATTCCTGTTGCCATGCCCTCTCCGCCTGTATTTACTGTTGAATCCGGCTTAACTATATCTGACCATGACACTCTGTGTATTCCCAAAACACCATTTACATGAAATGCCGTATTTAATTTATTGAAATTTGTAACTATATACATATCTCCTGTCGGTGTTTCAGGCTTTGGCAGATGAAGACACTCTGCAAGATCTATAATTGAGATAATCTCATCTCTCGGCATAAATATACCTTCTATGCGTGGATCAGCATTCGGTACAGGTGTAGGTGTCTGAAAAGAAATAATCTCCCTTATTTTTGCGACATTTATTCCATAGTAATTGTTTGCAACACGAAACTCTAATATTTCCAGTTCATTTGTTCCACTCTCTAATAAGATTCCTGTTTCCATATCCTTACCTCCAATATCTTTTCACATTTGTAAGTTTATTTATTTAATATTTACCTGTGCCATCATATCTTTGTTGGTTACTTCCAAAAGAACATTTTTCAACTTTGTACCCGAAGGAATTTCAAATACAAGTATCGAATTTACACTTTTTCCTCCAGCTACAGTTTTCTTTATAAAATGAATGTCCTCGTTTGCAATAGTTAAAAGCGGATTGTCCATATCTTTACCATCAACATTCAAAACATATGAACTCTTATTTTTTGTCATGTCAATCTTTTTGTTTTGTCCGGAAGTATTTTTAAATTTTATATTAACAACAAACAGCTTTTTACCCTTGTGTGCTGATATATCTGATACCCCCGTGCTGATAGCACTGTCATACTTATAACCGGTTACTTTTGCTTTAAATCCGGATAAATTCATAGCATCACTAAGTGATACCGACTTTTGCTGCGGCTCTGATGACTCCGTTGGATTATCTGAATTTAAAGGTGTGACCGGCTGCATGGTACTACCTATCTCCGGCGAAGCTGTCGGTTTCGGAACTGCTGTCGGCTGTATCTGAGGAGTTGCCGTCGGTTCTTCCTGATAATTATCATTGTCTAACTTCATATTATATGTATAATTTTTATCACTCTTTAACAGACTATCTGCCATATACTCTGCTATCGCATTATTCTGATCTTCTGTCAATGTCTGAACACTCGCACATCCTGTCAGACAAACTGCCGTGGCTGCTGCCACAATGAACATCCCTTTTCTCATATTGTCCCTCCGTGCTTTATACACATTGCAAATGAGTATTCTTACTTACTGTCCACATTTTGCTGTGAACTGTAATGATTTTCCATCATTACCACCCATTTTTCATCTTTTTATATAATACCACATTTGTGACATTATCGTCAACGAATATGTGCTCCCTTATTAATTTTCTATATCAAGCTCAAACCAGAACTCTACTCCATCCTCATGATTGAGGACACCGCACTTTTGATTCATTGATTCCATTATTGCCTTTACGATTGACAAACCTATACCGCTTCCACCGTACTCTCTTGTTCTCGCTTTATCTACTTTATAAAACTTTATCCATATTTTGTCGAGTTCCTCCTCCGGAATACATTTTCCGGTGTTAAAGACGCTGACTCTCACAACTTTATCCGTTTTTTTCAGGCTTACTTTTATTTTTTTCTCGCCATCAACATGATTTATCGCATTGCTGACATAATTCGTAACTACTTCTTCTATCATATATTCATCAGCCCAAACATAAATCTGCGGATAATCATCTATCTCTATCTGTGCCTCTTTTTGTTTTGCAAGAAGAGTTGCTGAATTTATTACCGTCCTTACAACCTGAACAATATCAAAATGTTCAAAATTCACCTGGTTATTTCCAAACTCTATCTGATTTAATGTGAGAAGCTTCTTTACCATCTTATTCATTTTATCAGCCTCGTCCATTATAACTTCGCAATAAAATTTCCTGCTCTCACTGTCATCATTTATATTATCATAAAGACCTTCCGCATATCCCTGTATAAGTGCAATAGGTGTTTTAAGTTCATGTGATACATTTGATAGGAACTCTTTACGCATTTCGTCTATCTGTATCTTCTTTTCAATATCCTTTTGCAATTCATTGTTTGCTGTCTTTAATTCTGAAATCTTTTCTTCCAGGTTTTCCGACAATGTATTTATGCTGCTGCCCAGTACACCTATCTCATCATGTTCTTTAACCGGATATCTTACTTCAAAATTAAAATCTGCCATCTTCTGTGCTATCTCTGTCAGTTTTCTGATTGGCTTCGTAAAATTATTTCCTATAAATACCATCAGAATCACACCGGATATTATAACACCCACACCGACATAAAGAAGAAATGAATTAAATATACCTATATTTTCTGCCATGCTCTGATAGTTCGTACTTACATATACAAAGGCTCCCGAATCAAGCTTGCCAAAAAGTTCAATATAATATGAACCTATCCTCTCATCAAGCACCTTATATACACAATATTCATTTTTCATATCAATAAGATTACGCTTTTTATCCCTGACATAATAACTTTGTGAATCCTCAATACCAACAACATAATCTTTAGTTTTGTCTATAATGTTCTGCCTTTGAAATTCAGTAATAACTTTTTCACTTGGATAATCATATTGATAATATACTTTTCCAAAAAAATTGTTCAGTCTGAATATATACACACTGGATGTGTTATTCGCAGACATTATTTCAAGATTAAGCGTCGAATCGTCCGATAATCCTGTCGACTCTCCACTACTGTAATCCTTATCTTTATTTACTATTGAATTTGCTTCCTCATAACATTCTTCAAGCATTGATACTTTGCTGTGCTGATAATAAGAGGGCAGAAAAACCCTGTTCATAAACCATATTGCCGCCAATGTAAATCCCAACATTCCTATCATTATCAATATAAGCTTAGTACGTATGGATTTAATCCCATAAAATCTTTTTTGTCTTTTCAGCTCCATACATGCCACCTCCATTAAAAGCTATATTGCAAATTTCCTAAGACACTTCAAATTTGTATCCCATTCCCCAGATTGTCTTTATATATTCCCCTTTTTCGCCAAGCTTACTACGCAATTTTTTTACATGGGTATCTATTGTCCTTGCATCTCCGAAATAATCATAATTCCAGACATTATTTAAAATGCGTTCTCTTGACAGTGCAACGCCTTGGTTTGTCACAAAATATGTAAGCAGTTCAAACTCTTTAAAGCTTAATTCAATTTGCTTTCCATCAATCTTAACCTCATGTGCAGACTGATTTATACAAATACCACCTACCTCTATATCTCCATCATCAAGAGCATTTGTTCTTCTTAGTATTGCCTCAACCCTTGCAACAAGAATCTTAGGACTAAATGGTTTTGAAATATATTCGTCTACGCCAAGTTCAAATCCAAGAAGTTCATCTTTTTCGTCACTTTTTGCCGTAAGCATTATTATAGGTACCTGAGAATATTTCCTTATTTCTCTTACAACTTCCCAGCCATCCATTTTAGGCATCATAACATCGAGCAGTATAAGTGCTATATCTTTATTTTCATAAAACTTATCTACAGCCTCTTCTCCGTCACCTGCTTCTAAAACATCGAAATTACTTTTAACTAAGAAGTCCTTGACAAGCTTTCTCATTCTCGCTTCATCATCAACAACCATAATTTTCAATTTTTCCATAATAACCCTCTTTTCTGCATATGTTTTTGATACCGGTAAAATTTTACCCTTACTTATTTTTCAATCTTTCTTCTTTTTCCTGTATCTCTTTTTCTCTCTTATCTAGTGCTTTTTCTTTATCACTTAAATCCTGCTCCCATTTTTCATACTTGTCGATTAATTCATTTTCCATATTTGATTTATAATCAGTGAAATATGTAAATACAGAATACTTTGACTTCACTGTTATGAATATGACTGCTATAAGCAATATGCATAAAAAAACAATAGCCATATTTTTTATTTTTTTTCCTGCTTTTTCCACTTCATAAGCATTTTTATATTTCTCCACATTTTTTTCCAGCACATCTTTGTCCGTAATACTTTTCCCTGACATTTTTTCTTTAACTCTCGGCACAACCGGTACATATGCCAGTTGGTTTTCTTTAACTATTCCTGAAGAAAGAAGTCTTTTTCGCATATTTTCTATAAATTCAAGTCCAATAACCGTCTGAAACGACTTTTTTTCCACAGCTTTATTATATATTTTTAAGACTGCTTTCATATCAGACATATTTGAATTTGCGACAAGATATTCTATAGTTTCTTTTTCCTTGCATGCTCTCTCATAGTCTTTTCTTGTTGAAAACACAAATCCGTCAAGTATAAATCTTTTATCATCTCTCATACTTTATCCCCCATGTCTGCACACTATGCTTTTAAACTGTCAAACTTATCATTGTAAACAGTTTTAATTTTTTCCATATAATTATATCATAAATTTGTGTTTATCCGGTGATTATTTTGACAATTTCCTCAACTTTTGAAACAATATAATCGGCACCCGCATCTTCTAACTCACCTGATTTTGCAAAGCCATAATAAACACCAAGAACATCTATTCCACAATTATGTGCTCCTACTACATCATGTTTTCGGTCACCTACCATAAGCACTGATTCCTTTTCAGCATCCGTTATCCCAAGTCTTTTTAAAGTTTCCTCTATAACACTCTGTTTTGTATTTCTGACCGCATCAAATGTGCTTCCTGTTATTTCTTTAAAATATTTCTTCAGCCCGAAATGTTCAATAATCCTTTTTGCTGTCTCCTCTGGCTTAGATGTTGCTACTGCCAGTATATACCCGTTTTCTTTTAATGTCTTTAACATTTTTTCAATTCCATCATACGGCTCATTTTCAAAAAGTCCGGTAACATTATATCTCTCCCTGAACTTTGTCGTTGCCGCTTCTGCTTCTTTTTCTGACATTTTGCTTATTGTCATAAATCCTTCCGTAAGCGGCGGACCTATAAATTCAAGCAGTCTGTCAGTTTCAGGAATTTCCCATCTGGCTGCTTCTAATGCATATTTAACACAATTTGTTATTCCCTTACTTGAATCAGTAATTGTACCGTCAAGGTCGAATAAAATATATTTATACATAAATTTATACCTCATTTTGTTTTTTTCAATACTTCATATAAAATAAAAAGAGCCCGGGAAGGCTCTTTTTATCGGATAACTCGTGTTATCCAGCGTATAATAGGGTGGGAGTAGAAAGTTTTCACTTTCTGAAACAAAATTATAATCATTAAATATGTCTAAATTATGTCTAAATTGTTAATATGTCGTTCATATTTTAGTTTTTATTAAATTATTTTTATATTTGTTGTTAAATTGTATAAAATCAACCAAAAATGTGTACTACTCAACATTTTTTGATTGATTTTTGTTAAAAATTGTGCAATACTGTTTTAGGAATGTTTTACAATTTTTGTGTATCTTTAATATATATTTTGGGATATTTACATAGATATACATTATATTTAATCTTTTACCGGATACAAACATTCAAAATATTATATATTTATTCAGGAGGTTTTTTTACAATGGCGTTAAAAAATCAGTATCTTATTGACTTACTTGAAACAGTAAAAAAGAGAAATGCAGGCGAGCCTGAATTTATCCAGGCAGTTATGGAAGTATTTACTTCACTTGAACCTGTTGTTGAAAAAAGACCTGACTTAGTAGAAGCAGGTGTATTTGAAAGAATCGTTGAGCCTGAAAGACAGATCATTTTCCGTGTACCTTGGGTAGATGACAATGGTAAAGTACAGGTAAACAGAGGTTTCCGTATCCAGTTCAACTCTGCTATCGGACCATACAAGGGAGGTCTTAGACTTCATCCTTCAGTTTACAGTGGTATCATTAAATTCTTAGGTTTTGAGCAGATCTTCAAAAACTCACTTACAACACTCCCTATGGGTGGTGGTAAAGGTGGTTCCGACTTCTCT
>ERZ839767.2102-NODE-2102-length-27392-cov-3.951385_pt1 | contig 27392 bp, 26 predicted proteins | sample MGYA00519879_ERZ839767 | MGnify/ENA primary metagenome ERZ839767 (study PRJEB31850, sample SAMEA3708852) | human gut metagenome | biome: human gut; feature: human-associated habitat; material: faeces | place: China | collected 2014 ... | reverse complement strand
GCGCTTCGCGCCACCTCCCTTTACACAAGGGAGGCTTTGATTTTTGCGAAACCACAAAAAATAGGTTTATTGACACACTCAACCGCCTCCGATTCGGAGGCGGTTGATTTTATGTTTGTTTGCTTACTTTGCGCCGAAATCAGGCTTTTTTGCTCTCTTTTTCCTGCGCTTCGTTGTGCGCCTTTATTGCGGCGGTTATCTCCTTGTCGTTATAGAAGATATAGACAACGACTGAAATCGCGACGAAAATCATTGCGACAAGCGCCGTGTTGCGCACGCCCGCGCTCGTTGCGGCACCTGTGCCGTCTGCGCCCTTGCCGAGCAGGAGCGAGCACGCGATAACAACTATCGCCTGGCACATCTTGTTGGCAAAATTGCGCGCGGCGAAGAACATACCCGCTCTGTTCTGTCCTGTCTTTATCGAGTCGTACTGCGCGAGATCCGCGAAGATGGACGAGGGGATTATGTTCGTTATCGCTATGGGCATGGCTATAACGAGTCCGATGAGTATCGCGAACGGCTTCGCGCCGATGGCATTGATAACAAGATTGTAGTTAAAAATAGCGCAGTAGAGCAGGACATATGTTATGCACGCGCCGAGCAGAAGCGGCTTCTTGCCGACCTTGCGCGCCAATATATTGACGAGCGGATAGGTCATTATGCCGACGCCTATTGATATAACCGAGACATATGTCACCCACTCGTCGCCGAGGTTCAAAAGATTTGTTATGTAATAGACCTCAGCGGTGTTAAAAAAGGTGAACGCTATCCACATGATGAGATAGCCCACGGTGATTATCGCAAAGTTCGGATAAGAGACGGTCGCCTTGAGCGCATCCCAGATGGACTGGTGATATTCTTTCGGCTCGACGTAGTCCTTCTCTTTTATGACAAAAGCCGGGATAAGCGCGGCTATTCCGCCGAGCACGCAGAACACGATGAACGGAATGCGCAGAGCCCATATCTCCTCGATGCCGTTTTTCATCAGTATGCTCTTTATCATAGATGTGCAGAACACCATCGCCGACGAGACAACATAGAGCAGGCTGACTACAGAATAGAGGAACACTCTCTTGCGCGGCTCGGCGACGACCTCCGCCTGGAGCGCGCTGTAGGGGATGTTATAGAGCGTCGAGAACAGGTAATAGAGCGCGAGCATCACGCCGACCCATATGGCGTTTATAACGCTCGAACCCGCCACGGGCGGGAAAAAGATGAGCAGGCAAAACAGCCCGTAAGGGATAGCCGACCAGCGCATAAAAGAGATGCGTCTGCCGCTCTTTGCCTTGCTGTTGTCCGAGAGGCTCGCGACCCACGGGTCTGTGACAGCATCTATAATGGTGCCGATTCCGCGGATTATCGCCATAGTCAGCGCAGCTTTCATAAAAAACTGCGGCAGTGTTGTGTTCGAGTTCGTGGGGATGAAGAAGGTCAGCAGGTATGTTGTAATAATACCGTTGATAAGTCCCCTTGCAAAATCTCCGAGGCACAGGGCAAAGATCTTGCCGTTAGTTATTTTTTTCATTGTTTCTCTCTCCTCCCGCCGTCTCCGGCTATTTTGAGAAATTTTTCGCGAAGATGTTTTCTGAACAGCTCGGGCTCTTCGCTCAACGGGCGGTGAGCCGAGTTTTCAAACCAAATCAAGTCTTTGTCCGGCGCTTCTATCGAATCGTAGTAATTCTGAATCAGCGCCGCAGGGGTGTTTTCGTCGCGCCGCCCCTGGAATATATAATAGGGCATCTCAAATGTGTGGAGCTGGGTGGTGAAATCATAATTGATGAGCGTCGGCCACATCTGCGTCAGGCAGAGCTTATAGCCTTTCGCCGCGCCGTATTTGTCTTTTATGCTGAGCTCCGTCGAAAGCAGCATCGGCAGGACGGTGCCTTTGAAGTAGCTCTCTTTTTTGACCGTGTGCCCGCCGTATTTTCCGAGTATGCGCCGCTGTGTCATGAGCCCCTCGAACACCGGCTTATACTGCCCGTTGACGGGCGGGCCGACCTGTTCGAGCTTCGCTATGCTCTCCGAGTCGTTCGCCTCTTTCGCCTTTCTCATCGCAAAGGCATAGGACAGATTCTCGTTTTCGACTCCGTTGACGACCTGACCGTAGCCGATATATCCGGCTATCTTATCCGGCACGCGGGCGCAGGCGAATGTGCCGAGCTCGGTACCCCAGCTGCCGCCGACGATAAATATTTTCTCCTTGCCGAGCGTTTTACAGAGCCATGAAATAAGCTCGGCACAGTCGGATATCAGCTGTTCGAGCGTCAGACTTTCGGGGTCGCAGCCGAAATACGAGCCGCCCGTTCCGCGCTGATCCCACGCGACGACAGTGAAGTCGTCCGTCAGCCCGAAGCCGTCTTTAGCCATGTCGTGGCGGTTGGGCACGCCCGGTCCGCCGTGGAGAAACAGAATGACCGGATTTTCGTTTTTCGTTCCCCAAATGTGAATCGTCTGTCCAAGCCCGCCGAGCGTCACGCGCTCCTTGCGGTCTATCGGATATCTGCCCACAGAAAACACCTCACTTGTATCAATAGTCTAATTGTAGCACCTTTCGGCGCGCAAACCAATAAAAAAATTATAAAGAATGGAGCCGCCCGAACGGGCAGCCCCAAAATATAATTTAATTTGATATATATTTGCTGTTTACCGCAGACACATCGAACTCGCCATAGCATTTGAATCCGGCGGCAGGCGAGCGGTCAAGCTCAACATAGAATCTGTAATACGGCGCGAAATACGCGTCCATGGGGTCTATTGAATAGACGAGCTCGACTTTTTTTATCTTCTCGCGCGTAACCACGCCGTTTTCTATTCCGTCCGCCGAGCCGGAGATATATTCGCCGCCGAGCAGAAGCTTTTCGGCTTCTTTATATGATATTATCGGATAATCACCGAGCTTCTTTGCGCCGTCGACGGAACTGATTCTTATCGATTCAAGCCCGCCGTTTTCGTTTATATCAAAAGACACGCTCCCGAAATTATAGCTTTTTACTCTTTTCAAATCGCCGCCCGAGCCGTCATAGACACGGTATTCCGCACTCTCCCCGCCGTTTATATCATAGTCGGAAGTGACGCAGAGCACGGGATTTTTGAAGCCGATTACAGAAGAATACTTTTCAATGAAGTACCCTGCGGCATCGCGCCCCGTGCCGTTTCCCGCAACAGGCTCGGAAAAGTTTATACTTACCCCGCCCGTCGCAAACGCCGATATCAAGCCGATGTCCGTCTCGGCTCTGACGGCGTAGAGCGAATTTTCGCTGACTACCCACTCGCATTCCGGGAGATTCTCCTGCGTCACCGACTTTATCTGCGCGCCTGACTTTTCGGCAGTTTTGCGCACGGTCGAGAGCAGCTCGTCATAGCTTAGCGACTGCGTGTTTTTGTAGACGGGCAGACGCTTTAGCTTCATCTCCGCGCTCCACGGGTTTCCCGTCGTGTATTCGCTTATGTCGCGCACAACAGGCGTGTGAGCGCCGGCTCCCTCGCCGGAAAAGCCCACTGTGCCGAGTGATATCTTTTGCAGTCTGGCGGGGCTTATCAGCCAATAGCCGAAGAACACCGCCGCGACTATGCAGAGGCACGCTGCTGCCGTCATCAAGCGCATGGGATAGCGCGGCGCTCTGTTCTTAAAATTTATTTTTTTCGGCGCGGCCTCGGCTATAAACCTGTCGTCAGCGCCGCCTACGGCCTTCAATAAATCTTCTTTTTTCATACCGTAAAGCCCTCCTTTTCGAGAAAAATCTTTAAGCTGTCCCTTGTTCGCTGGAGCGACATTTTTACCGCGCCCTCGGTCATTCCGCGCTCGGCGGCTATCTCCGATATGCCGAGCATATACCAGTAGCGCTGAATAAAAACTATTCGCCTCTCCCGCTCGAGAGAGTCTAAAAATCCGTTCACTGCCTCGCGCAACAGAACGGTGTCCGCCTGCTGCTCGGTATTCTCGGCACTCGGAATACACTCCGACAGCTCATCGAGAGCGAGGGCGACATTCTTTTCGCCGCGCTTTTTCGCCCGGCGGACTTTCAACAAATTCAGCGCGGAATTTCTCGCTATCCTGCCGACATATGCTCCGAGATTCTCCGGCCTGTTCGGCGGAATAGAATTCCACGCGCCGAGCATGGCGTCACTGACGCACTCCTGCGCGTCCTCGCGGCAGCGCACAACGGCATAGGCCACGGTATAACAGTATCCCGAATATTTTTCCTCGAGCCGCGCCACGCTCCTCTCGTCGCGGGCGAACAAGCCGTCAATAAGCAGTTTGTCCTCCATAATTACCTCCTCTCCAACGACATCCGCTCACTCTTAAAGACAACAAAAAGGTGCTTTAGGTAACGCATGGGCTTGCCTTTATTTTTATATTATCATATATTTTGCGTTTTGAAAAGAAAAACGCCCCGAAGAAGCACTTCGGAGCGTCATATAAATTATATTTTATCAGCCGCCGAGATAGGCTTTGACTATCTCTTCGTTGTTGAGCAGATCCTGCGCGGTGCCCTCTGCGGTTATTGCGCCGGTTTCGAGGACATAGGCGCGGTCGGAGATGGAGAGCGCCTTTTTCGCGTTCTGCTCGACGAGCAGGATGGTCGTGCCGGACTTGTGATAGTCCTTGATTATCTTGAACACCTGATCGACAAACAGCGGGGACAGACCCATCGACGGCTCATCGAGCATGAGCAGCTTCGGGTGGCTCATCATAGCTCTGCCCATTGCAAGCATCTGCTGTTCGCCGCCGGAAAGAGTGCCCGCTATCTGCGACTTTCTCTCGCCGAGGCGGGGGAAGCGGGTGCAGATCTCGTCGATATCCTCTTTTATCTTCTTTTTGTCCTTCTGCGTATATGCGCCGAGGAGCAGGTTTTCATAGACGGTCAGCTCCTGGAACACGCGGCGACCCTCAGGCACCTGGCTCATTCCCATGCCGACCAGCTTATGACCGGGAATCTTGTTTATCTCGTTTCCGTCATAGACGACGGAGCCGCTCTTTATCGGAATGAGGCGCATGATGCTCTGCATCGTGGTGGTCTTGCCCGCTCCGTTTGCGCCGATGAGCGAGACTATCTCGCCCTGATCGACATGGAAGCTGATGCCCTTGAGCGCTCTTATAACGCCGTAATAGACCTGAAGGTCCTTGACTTCTAACAATGCCATGACTTTTCCCCCTTATTCACCGATATACGCCTTTATGACCTCGGGGTCACTCAGCGCGTCCTCTGTCTTGCCCTGCGCGAGCACTGTGCCGAAGTTGAGCACGGTTATCTCATCGCAAAGACCCGACACGAACTTCATGTCGTGCTCGATAAGAAGTATGGTCATGTCAAACTCGTCTCTTATGCGCCTGACTATGTCCATCAGATCCTCGGTCTCGTGGGGGTTCATGCCCGCCGCCGGCTCGTCGAGGAGCAGCAGGCACGGATTAGTCGCGAGAGCGCGGGCTATCTCAAGCTTTCTCTGCTTGCCGTAAGGCAGGTTGCAGGCGAGGTTGTTTCGCTCGTCATAGAGATCGAAGATGCGGAGTATCTCCTTTGCCTTGTCGCGCATCGCCTTCTCCGTCTTGTAGTGCTTCGGGAGGCGGAAGATGCTCGAGAAGATATCGCATTTGAACTCGGGCTGGTTGTGCAGACCGACAAGGACGTTTCTTATCACGCTCATGTTGTTGAACAGGCGGATGTTCTGGAACGTTCTCGCGATGCCCTTGTGGTTTATCTGCTCCTGGCTCTTGCCGCGGAGCTCTTCGCCGTTTAGGTAGAAAGTTCCGGTTGTGGGCTGATAGACGCCGGTGAGCATATTGAAGACCGTTGTCTTGCCCGCTCCGTTGGGGCCCACGAGACCGTAGAGCTGCTTTTTCTTTATTTTCAGATCGACATTCTCGACCGCTTTCAGTCCGCCGAAGGAAATGCCGAGATCCTTTGTTTCAAGAACATATTCAGCCATTTTTCTTTCCTCCCTTTTGCGGCTTGTCGGGGACAAATTCCTTGCCCTGCTGCATATCGACAGAGAGGATTTCGTCCATGGAGATCTTTGTGGGAACGTTGCTCCACTCGCCCTTGTCGTCGCTGATATCCTCGGGCTTGCGCTTCTTGTCCGCGATGCGCGCCATGATGAAGCGCGGAGCGAGCTTCTCTTTTATGCGGGTGAACGCAGGTGCGTTGTTGAAGATAACGAGGCAGATAAGAATAAGCGCATAGATAAGGTACTTGAGCGCCGCGAGGTCGCCGGAGAGCTTGCTCTGGAGCTCGAAGTTGATTATCGTGATGAGCGCGGCGGAGACTATCGAACCGTTGATGCTTGCCATGCCGCCGAGGACGACCATGACGAGGATTTCGATAGAGTAGTTATACGAGAACACCGAATACTGGACGGGCGTGATGTAATGCGCATAGATAACGCCTGCGACGCCCGCGAAGAATGCGGAAAACACGAACACAAAGAGCTTGTAGAAAGTCACGTTTATGCCCATTGCCTTTGCCGCTATCTCGTTGTCACGTATAGCGGTTATCGCTCTGCCGTGCTTCGAGCGGATGAGATTGTTTATCATGAACAGGACGATGAGCACGACGACGAAAGCGACGATATAGAGTGAGGTATCGTTCCTCGTATCGTACTTTATCGTGTTCGTGCGAAGACCCATTGCCTTGCCGAAAACATCGAGGTTCTTGAATATTGTTCTGACTATCTCGCCGAAAGCGAGGGTCACTATCGCGAGGTAGTCGCCTTTGAGTCTGAGTGCCGGAAGTCCGACGATGAGACCGAATATTGCGGCTATCACGCCGCCGGCGAGCATGCTGATGATGAGCACCAGAAGCTTGCTGCCGATAACATCAGAGAGCTGAATGGCTATGTATCCGCCGAGATATGCGCCGACGCACATAAAACCTGCGTGACCGAGCGACAGCTCGCCGAGGAAACCGACGACGAGGTTCAGGGAAACGGCGAGGATGATGCTGTAGGCTATCTGGACGAGCAGGGTCGACGCCGAGCGCTGGAGGTTGCCGGTCAGCTGGAGAATGACCGACACGCCGAGGACGGCGATGACCATTATATAGCTGATGTAATTTTTGAGCTTGAATTTGCTTTCTGTCTTTGTTTTACTCATCAATTACACCTTCTCTCTTCTCTTCTTGCCGAGCAGACCGATGGGTCTTACAAGAAGGATCAAAATCAAAAGACTGAATTCAACGGCAGTGGTATAGGGTGCGAGGACGGGGACGGCAAGGCATATCTTCTCGATAACGCCGAGGAGCACGCCGCCGATCATCGCGCCGGGGATGGAGCCGATGCCGCCGATAACCGCCGCGGTGAACGCCTTGATGCCGGGCATCGAGCCGAGGGTCGGCTCCGCAGTCGGTATCTGGAAGAGATAGAACACGCTCGCGAACGCGGCGAGAGCCGAGCCGATTGCAAAGGTGACGGTAATTATCTTGTTGACATTTATACCCATGAGCTGAGCCGCGCCCCTGTCTTCGGAGACGGCAAGCATGGCGCGTCCGGTCCTGGTCTTTTTGATGAACAGGGTCAGGGCAATCATTATAACCGCGCTTATGCCCATGGTGAGGATCGAGCTGACGCTGACATTGGTGCCCGCAATGTTCACCGCGCCGAGCGAGGGCAGAGACACGCTCTGCGCCTTTGCGCCGAAGATGAGCTGCGCGATACTCTGAAGCAGGTAGCTGACGCCGATAGCGGTTATCAGAACCGCGATGGGGGTAACGCCTCTCAGGGGTCTGTAGGCAACCTTTTCGATAATAATACCCATCAGCGTGCAGACTATAACAGATGCCAGAACGCCGATAGCGAGATTTCCGCCCGCCGCCAGCGTTGTGAAAACGGCATATGCGCCGACCATGATGATATCGCCGTGGGCAAAGTTGAGCATCTTCGCGATGCCGTAAACCATCGTGTAGCCCAGTGCTATGAGGGCGTAGATGGCGCCGAGGCTGAGTCCGTCAAATATAACACTCATAATAAACCTAACGCTCCTTTAGAATGGGAGAAACTTGAACTGCCGAAAGAAAAACAGAAAACGGCAGGAGAATACACTTCCCCTGCCGTTCAAAAACCAATAAATATAAATTTTAGAAATTAATAGTTATCAGCCAAGCTCAACAATAACGGGGACCTTGTTGCAGGCGCCGCTGGCTTCCCAGGTCATCTTGCCGGTAACTCCGTCATAGGAGAAGTCGGAGGCGGTGATAGCCTTTGCCATAGCAGTACCGAGAGCCGTGGGATCGACCTTGACGTTGTTAACGCCGGTCTTCTTCATAGCGTTGAAGACTGCATAGACTGCATCGTAAGCGTCAGCCGCGAACTGGTCGGGGAGAGCGTTGTACTTTGCCTTGTAGGAATTTACGAACTTCGAAACTTTCTCTTCCTTGCTGTTGACATCGAAGGGGGTGATGTACTTGATCTGATTCTTAACGGAGGAGTCGATCTGGCTGGCTACGCCGTCAAGTCCGTCGCATCCGAAGAGAACCGCGTTGCAGCCCTTGGAAGCGCAGGTCTTTGCGATAAGTCCCGCCTCGGTGTAGTAGATGGGGAGGAAGATAACGTCGCAATCTTTAAGAGCGGCAACCTGAGTGGAGAAGTCTCTCTTGTTCTCCTTGTCGAAGGTCTGCTCGATGTAGGAGACGCCGAGCTCGTTCATCTTCGCCTTGAATGCATCGTAGATGCCCTGCGAATAAGTGTCGGAGGTATCGTAGATAGCACCGATCTTCTTATACTTCGAGGTAAGCTCCTGAGCGGCAAGTGTGCCCTGGTCGGGATCGCCGAAGCAGACGCGGAAAGCGGTGTCGCCGGTCTCGATAACAGAAGCTGCGGAAGCGGAGGGAGTCATGAAGAAGATGCCATACTCGGCAGCTGCGGTGCCGAAAGCCTCGCAGGATGCGGAGGTAACGGCGCCGAGGGAGACCTGCATGCCGCCCTCAAGCAGGGAGGTGAAGCCCTGACCTGCCTCAACGGCGCCGGCCTTGTCGTCCTTCATGTCGAACTTGAAGTTCACTCCGTTGAGACCGCCTGCGGCGTTAATCTCGTCAACGGCTAGCTGAGCACCGTTGCGCACGGAGTTTCCGTATGATGAAGCGTCGCCGGTCAGAGGGCCGGTTGCGCCGATAACATATTCGGTGTTGTTAGCTGTGTACTCGCCAACCTTGGTAAGATCGGCGTCTGTCTTGGTATCGCTGCCGCCGTTTTTGCCTGAGCATGCGGTGAAGCCGCACATCACGAGAGCAAGAGCGAGGACTAATGCAAATACTTTTTTCATAAAAATCCTCTTTTCTTTCCTGTTTTTTATTTTATTCTCGGCGCCGCCCGACAACTGCGGCGCAAAAAATCGGATATAATGAGGGCAATTGTGAATTACCTTCAATTTTTATTGATTATACTTTCGTATGAGCCTATTGTCAATACTCATAAAAATTTTCGCTTTTTTTAATAAAAATGACGAAAATCAGGAAAATCGCTTTATCACTTTTAACAACTGAAATGTTCCGTCAAAACAAATTGATTGTCAGAGTCCCGTCAGCGGATTATTTTGCCTTTCCCATAGCCTTGACGCGGTCGAACTCGTCGGTTATCTCCTTGGAGGGAGCCTTGGTGCAGAGGCTGACTATAACCATCAAGACAAGACCGACAAGGAACGCGGGGAGCAGCTCATATATGCCGAACACGCCGCCGATGGGTTTAATGAGATATTTCCAGATAAAGACCATCGCGCCGCCCGACACCATGCCGGCAATCGCTCCGGGGAGCGTGGTGCGCTTCCAGAACAGGGAGCAGATAACGAGCGGACCGAAAGCCGCGCCGAAGCCCGCCCATGCGAACGAGACTATGCCGAACACCGAGCTGTCGGGGTTGCGGGCGATTATTATACCCAGGATAGCTATGCCGATAACGGTAAGACGCGCTGCGAGCATACTCTTCTTCTCGGATATCTTGAGGTGGAACGCCTCACGCAGTATGTTCTCGGACACGCTCGAAGCGGCGGCGAGAAGCTGGGAGTCGGCGGTGGACATCGTGCTCGCAAGGATACCCGCGAGGATAAGACCCGCCATGATAGCCGGGAACGCGCCGTAGGTCGAGAGCAGATGCGCGACGCGGACTATAATAGTCTCGGTGTCATTGCCGTGGAGCTGATCGACAAGACCGGTGTTGCTCAGTGCTCTGCCGACGATGCCGATAAGAACAGCCATCGCCATGGCGATAACGACCCATACCGAAGCCACGCGGCGGGAGAGCTTGAGCTTCTTCTCGTCCTCGATAGCCATGAAGCGAAGCAGGATATGAGGCATACCGAAGTAACCGAGCCCCCATGCGATCATGGAAATAATATTGATGATCGGATAAGGCTGTTCGACACCTGCAACAGGATCGTATGTAGTCATCATCGTCAAATATCCCGGAAGCGACTGTGCGTTCTCAACTACGGCAGGGATACCTCCGGCAATATTGATGCCGAATATAAAGACGATGATCAGGGCAACAGACATGATAATACTCTGAATGAAGTCTGTTGTTGAGGCGGCAAGAAATCCGCCAAGCGCCGTATACCCTACGATGACGATCGCACTTATGATCATAGCGGCAACATAATTAACCCCGAACAGGCTGGAAAACAGTTTTCCGCATGCGGCGAATCCGGAGGCTGTGTACGGTATGAAAAATATAACGATAAAAATCGCTCCGATAGATTGAAGGATCTTACGCTGATCTCTGTATCGGTTACTGAAAAAAGAAGGAAGCGTGATCGAATTGCCGGCTACGAGAGTGTAGCGGCGGATCCGTTTTGCTACGATCCTCCAGTTTATGTACGTTCCGATGGCGAGTCCGATGGCAGTCCATCCGGCGTCGGCAATACCTGTCAGATAGGCCAGACCGGGAAGCCCCATCAGAAGCCAGCTGCTCATATCGGAGGCTTCGGCGCTCATTGCCGTCACAAGAGGTCCGAGCTTACGCCCTCCAAGATAAAAATCGGTCGTATCATGGTTGTTCTTGGAACAACGGTAGCCGACATAGAGCATGGCGCCAAGATAAACAATAATGGCGATCATAATACAAATGTGTTCTGTTGTCATGTTTGTCACTCATTCCTTTCGCAAAATGTGCAATATATTGTAAAATTGTACCATAATAAGGGGATTTCTTCAAGAAATAAAAGTTTAGTAAAAATTCACATTTATTTTGTATGATATGGTGTATTATAAAAGGATAAAAGCGGAGGGATAAATTATAATGAAGAGAAAAATTACAGCAGCGGCGGCATTTGCATTGTGTGTGGCAATGGGAGTCTGCGCATGCAGTCCGTCTGAAAAGGAAGATACATTTACGGGAAAGGAAAAGGAAGAGCTTGCGTGGCAGCCGAATCTTGACCGGATTTCCCCTGAAGTATATGCAGATATCAGTAATCTTGACCTGAAGCCGGGGACGTATATATCAGTCATCGGAAAGAGAGAGGGAACGGCTTACTGGAGCGAAGTGCAGGCCGGAGTTGAGCAGGCGGCGGAAGACATTAATAAGCATCTGGGATATAAAGGGGAGGACAAGATAAAAGTTCTTTATAACGCTCCGGCAGACAGTGAGAATATTGACGAACAGGTGAATATCCTTGACGAGGAGCTGGCGCGATATCCGGATGTGATCGCTGTTGCAAGCGTAGCGGAAGATGCGTCGGCTGTTCAGTTCGATCTTGCGGCAGAAAACGGAATTGCAGTCGTGGCATTTGATTCGAGGAACAATTATCAGGGAATTCAGTGCACCTGCATGACGGATAATGTGGCGGCGGCAAAAGAAGGGGCTCGGAAAATGAGCGAGGCGATCGAAGAAAAAGGAGAGATTCTGTTGATCGCACAGGATTCTGTTTCGGGAACGGCAAAAGAGCGAACAAAGGCAGTGACAGAAGAAATTACGGCAAATTATCCGAATGTGAAGGTTGTAGAGACGATCTATATGGATCAGTTTGACGATCTTAAGATGCAGGCTGCAGCGGACGAACTCGGGGTGACGAAAGAGCAGCTTGCCGAGTGGACGGTGGAATCGTCCGGTCAGACTCCGGCAGATGAAGGGGAAGAAGCGATGTCGGAAGAGGTGCGCACGAAACTGGAAGATATTCGCGCTGTCGCGGACGGGATGACAGATGCGGATGTGGTTGCCCGTTATATGGAAAAATACCCGAACCTGAAGGGCTGTTTTGCGGTAAATGCCGATGCGGTTTTACTGGCAATGGATGCTTTTGAGACAGCAGAAAATGAAGAAGATATCGTGTTGATGGGATTTGATGCCGGAAAGGAACAGATCGCGGCATTGAAAAACGGAACGATAGATGGTCTTATTGTGCAAAATCCGTTCGGCATGGGATATGCGACAGTTGTGGCGGCGGCGCGGGCTGCGCTTGAGATCGGAAATGAGGCAACCGTCGATACAGGATATGTTTGGGTGGATAAAGAAAATATGGACGACCCGGACGTGAAGGGGATGCTTTACGAATAGTCTTCGTCAGGCGTAAGCGGATGCTTTACAAATAGTTTTCGTCAGGCGTAAGCGAGGAAACTCTGTTTTCCATTAGCGGGTAAAGAGTTACCCGCTCCGACTGAGTGAAAAGATAAATTCAGTGCCGACTCCTTCGGTACTTACTACATTAATATGCTCGTCATGAGCTTGAATAATTTCTTTTACGATGGACAGGCCAAGGCCTGTCCCTTTTTTATCTTTGCCGCGGGAAAGGTCTGATTTGTAAAAACGCTCCCATATTTTAGTCTGCTCTTGCCGCGGGATTCCGATTCCGTGATCTTTTACGGAAATAAATACTTTTTCGTTCTTTTCACTAACCTCTACAGTAATCAAAGAATCGTTTTCGCTGAATTTAATCGCATTATCGATCAAGTTATAGAGGACTTGCTGGATCTTACGTTTGTCTGCCAAAACAAAAACAGCATCAGGCATGAGAAGCAGTTCGATGGAAATATGTTTTTGGGTACAGGCAGATTCAAAAGATGCGGCGGTACTTTTCAGAACTTCCTGTATGTCAAAATCTGACTTGTTAAGAAGAAGTTCTTTTGTATCGAATTCATTTAATGTCAGCAGATCTCGCGTGAGGTCGGTGAGACGCTCTGTTTCAAACAAAATAATATTTAAATATTTTCCGTACAATTCAGGCGGGATCGTTCCGTCGGCCATTGCCTCAACATATCCTTTTATGGACGTGAGAGGAGAACGAAAATCATGAGAGACATTTGCGACAATTTTTTTTTGATAGTCATCCATATCTTTCAGTCTGACTGCCATGTAATTCAGTGAAGCAGAGAGATATCCGAGTTCATCATGAGTGTGTACCGGAATCTCATAGTCAAGATTTCCGATAGCGTATTGTTTTGCCGCTTCGGAAATCTGCCTGAGCGGACGATGGATGAAAAACTGTACGCCGAGGAGAAAGATAAGAGAAAGTGCGAAAATGACTGCTGTGGAGATGTATACCTGAGTCATGATCGGAGCGCATCTCTCTTCGATGGCAGAGACGGGACTGTGGATCAGAAGGTATCCCTTTGTAGAAAAACCTTGTGTCACAGGCGCCATAACGGTGATCATATCTTCGTCAAAATATCCGTGATATGTACCTGTAATATAGCGGTTTCCGCCGATTTCGGCAGGGTTGAAGTCTTTGATCCTATCAGGACATACAGTGTCTTCTAAACTGGAAGAGGTAAGTGTTCTTCCGGTACTGTCTACGAACCAGATAGAAGCGTTGAAGTACAGTCTCATTGCAGACAACTGTGACTGGACGTTATAGATGGAAGAATCGCCGGAGAAGTAAGATGGGAGATAATCATTGGCAACAAAAGTAGCTTCTCTGTAAAGCGTATGAGAAGTGTCTTCGGTAAGCTTATCTGTCACAAGCTGCTCTGTAAGCGTTGCAGTTGAGAATAGACATAAAAATCCAAATATGATATAAAGTGCAATAAATTTAATGTGCAGAGTGCTTCTCATACGCGGTAGTCTCCTGTTTATCTGTTATTTTGTCTCAAATTTATAGCCGATGCCCCATACGGTTCCTAATTTCCACTGAGGATGATCTTTAAGTTTTTCCCGGAGACGTTTGATATGGACGTCGACAGTGCGGGTGTCACCGAGATATTCATAACCCCATATACGGTCAAGGAGCTGCTCCCTTGTAAATACCTGATTCGGAGATGAGGCGAGACAGTATAAAAGCTCCAGTTCTTTTGGCGGCATTTCAACAGTGTTTCCGTCACAGAGAACAGAATAATTTGTCAGGTTGATGGTCAGTCCTTCATACTCGACACACTTTGGCTTTTCCGCCTGGGACGGTTCGTTTTTTATCGGATGATAACGGCGAAGAACGGCGCGCACACGCGCAATCATTTCTTTTGAATCAAAAGGCTTTAAGATATAATCGTCCGCACCGAGTTCCAGACCGAGTACTTTGTCGAATATTTCCCCTTTCGCCGAAAGCATAATAATCGGCACGCCTGATTTTGCCCTGATCTCCCGGCATACTTGATAGCCGTCGATGCCCGGAAGCATAAGGTCAAGAAGAATCAGATTCGGTTCGTATGTTTCAAATGTGCTCAAGGCGTCTTCTCCGTTAAATACTATTTTTGTGTCAAAACACTCTTTTGTAAGATAGAGAGAGATAAGTTCTGCGATATTTTCATCATCGTCAACGATTAGTATTCTTTGTTTTCCGATCATATTTTTCCTCCGTTTTATGGGTGAACCCGTTATCCGAGCTCAACGATTGTGACTCCGGCATCGCCTTCTCCGAACTCGGCAAGGCGGTATGATTTTACATGTTTTTGTCTTCTGAGATATTCGTGGATTCCTTTTCTTAAAGCTCCGGTTCCTTTTCCGTGAACTACGCGTACGCTGTTTAGATGCGAGAGCAGGGCGTCATCTAAATATTTATCCAGTTCGGCGACCGCTTCGTCTACTGTTTTTCCGAGCAGATTGATCTCAGGACTTACAGAAAGTGACTTGCTCATCTTGATCTTGCTTTTTGCCGTACGGTTCATCCGCTTCGGTGCGTAAGGCGATACTTCTTCGATAATTTCCAAATCGGAAATATTGACTTGTGACCGAAGGATTCCCATCTGAACTGTGACGTTGCCTCTTGCATCGGGGAGAGAGCCGATGGTGCCGGTCAGATTCATACTTAATACTTTTACAGATTCTCCGAGTTTGAAATCAGACGGTTTGTAAGTCTTTTTCGGTTTGTTTGTTTTCAGTGAAGCAGAAGCGGAAGTATCTTTGATCTTTTTGCGCAGACGCTCCCGTTCTTTTTCCATTTCAGCGGCGGAGATATTCTCCTTTCCGAATTTGTGAAAATTGCGGATCGTCTCGTCGGCAACTTCTTTCGCTTCTCTTAGTATTGCATTTGCTTTTTCATTTGCTTCACGGATGATGCGGTCACGTTGTTCTTCGAGCTTTTCCTGTTTTTGTACAGCCTGCCGCTTTAAAGTTTCGGCCTCTTTTTTATAAGCGGCAATTTCAGCCTGTTCTTTTTCGATCGTGCGTCTGCTTGCCTCAAGATCGCTTAGGAGATCTTCAAAAGAGACGTCTTGTTCACTCAGACGTTTTTTTGCATCGTCGATAATATAGTCGGGAAGTCCGAGCTTTCCGGAAATCGCAAAAGCATTACTTTTACCCGGAATACCGATGAGAAGCCGGTAAGTCGGCCGGAGATTTTCCACATCGAATTCACAGCAGGCATTTTCAACGCCCGGGGTAGAAAGGGCATAGATTTTCAGCTCGCTGTAATGGGTTGTTGCCATAGTGCGTATGTTTCGCTTATGGAGATGCGATAAAATAGCAATGGCAAGGGCCGCTCCTTCTGTCGGGTCGGTTCCTGCGCCTAATTCGTCGAAAAGAACGAGAGAACGATCGTCGACCTTTTTCAAAAAGGAAACAATATTTGTCATATGTGAAGAAAATGTACTCAGACTTTGTTCTATGCTCTGCTCATCTCCGATATCGGCGTAAACCTGTCGGAATACGGCGATTTCCGAACGGTCGCCTGCCGGAATATGAAGTCCGGCCTGCCCCATGAGGGTGAGAAGTCCGACCGTTTTTAAAGAGACGGTCTTTCCGCCTGTATTAGGTCCGGTGATGATGAGAAGAGAAAATTCATCGCCGAGAGATACGGTGATCGGGACAACTTTCTTCTGGTCGAGAAGAGGGTGGCGTCCTTCCCGGATACGGATACGTCCTTCTTCATTTAGAATCGGACGACTTGCGCGCATAGTAAGAGCAAGAGCGCCTCTTGCAAAAATGAAATCCAGATCGGTGAGAGATCGGTAGTCTGTTCGGATCTCTTCGATATATTGTGCGGCCTCTTCGCTTAAAGAAGCAAGAATCTTTCGGATCTCATCCTGTTCTTGTACATATAATTCTTTTAAGTCATTGTTCAGTTTTACAATAGCCATAGGTTCAATAAATAATGTAGAACCGGATGCGGACTGGTCATGGATCAGCCCTTGTACCTGACTGCGGTATTCGGCTTTGACAGGGATACAATAGCGGTCGCCGCGCATTGTGATCAGAGCATCCTGCAGGTACGTTCTTAAAGAACCGTTTACAAGACCTGAAAGTGTTGTGTGAACACGGTCGTTGAGATTATTCATGCTCCTTCGGATATGCTTTAGCGCACTGCTTGCGTCATCACTGATTTCATCTTCGGAAATGATGCATCTTTCAATTTCATTTGAAAGAGGTGTGAGCGGCTCAAGTCCGTCAAAATAAATATCAAGACAGTCGGCAAGATCTTCCTGCGTGTCATGCCGTCCGTATGACTTGGCCCGCGCAGTGTTTGAAAGAAGACGGCAGATGCGGAGAAGTTCCGCTGTATTTAGAGCGCCTCCGATCTCAAGTCGTTTGAGAGATTCTTCCACAGGAGCTGCGTCGCCGAAAGAAATCCGCCCCTTTTTAATGATCCTTGTAAAAGCGGCGGCGGTCTGTTCCTGAAGCAAATCGATCTTCGTAAGATCCGTTACCGGTTTCAGCCGTCGGCAAAGTTGTTTTCCGCGGAAAGAACTTGCCTCATTTTCCAACATGGAAATAATTTTATCAAATTCAAGTTTTATTAATGTTTTGTTATTCATAAATCTTCACCTGTCTGTAATGTTTGTATCCTCATTCTACTCTATTATCCGTATAAAGAAAAGGACTTTCAGGAAGTAAGAAAAACCTTTTCATAGAGGATTGAATCAGGTATACTAGAATTTGGAGGAAAATAAGTCCATGCCGAGTGATAAAGAACAAAAAAAATCGCCCGAAGAAGAGGCGGAAGAGAAGAAATATTCTTTTTTACAAGAAAAGATAAAAGGGAAACAGGGCAGCAGGGAAACGCTTATAAAACAATTTATCCGAATTGCGATCTATGGTCTGATATTGGGGATGTTTGCCTGCTTAGGTTTTTTTGCGCTTAAACCGTGGATGCAGCAATGGTTTGCGGGAAATGCAAAGACTGTGATGATCCCCGAAGATGAACAGGCAGCGGAAGATTCTGAGAAAAATCAAGAGGGAAAAGAAGATCCTGCGCTCGATGCGGAAAGTTATGAAGAGATGACCGCCGGGTTGAATGAACGTGTAAAAGAGGCGAGAAAAAGTATTGTTTCTGTATCTTCTGTATCTGAAAAGGCAGACTGGGACGGAGAGATGACAGGAATTTTGCAGAGTGTTACAGGTGTTATCGCCGGAGATAACGGCCGGGAATTTTTGATTATCGCCGACAGTTCGATCTGCACAGGCGCTTCTGCATGGAGAGTGACAATTTCCGATGGAAAAAGCTTCGATGCAGCGCTGAAAAAGGTCGATAATAACAGAAAGATAGCAGTGTTCGGCATCGGGAAACATGTCGTAGATGAGGATGACAGCGGATTGATCAAAGTAGCCGTTTTAGGTAATTCAAAGAAAGTGGCGCAGGGAGATGCAGTGATCGCTCTCGGAAATATATTTGGATATGCAGACGGAATGTCTTACGGCGTTGTCAGCGCATCGAATTATAAGGCGACATTTTTCGACGGAGAATGCGCAGTGATCGCGACAGACATTCCGGCAGAGGAACAAGGAACAGGCATGTTGTTTAACATGGATGGCGAAGTGGTAGGGATGATTTCTTCATCCGTATGGAACGACACAGGAAAAAATGTTGTGAATGCATATGGAATTTCAGATTTGAAGCCGATTATAGAATTGCTCATCAATGGGAAAAGCGTTCCATATATCGGAATTTACGGAACAACGGTGACGGAGCAGCTTGCAGAAGAACATAAAATGCCGTCAGGTATTTATGTGGCAGATGTTGATCCGGATTCACCGGCGATGGCGGCGGGAATACAAATCGGAGATATTATATGTGAAGCATCGGGAGAAGAGATAAAGGATATTGCCGCATACCAAAACATTGTGATAGGCTCGTCTGTAGGAGAAACGATGGAGTTTGTCGGAAAACGGCTCGGTTCAGACGGATATGTCAATATAAAATTTTCTGTCGTGACCACAGAAAAAGAAGAAGTTAAATAAAGAAGCGGGAATGAGAAAATAAGAAAAGAAGAAGTTTGGTAAGAAGCAGGAATGAGAAAATAGGAAAAGAAGAAGTTCAGTAAAAAGCGGGAATGAGAAAATAAGAAAAGAAGAAGTTCAGTAAGAAGCAGGAATGAGAAAATAAGAAAAGAAGAAGTTCAGTAAAAAAGCAGGAATGAAAAAATAAGAAAACAGATTAAAAGAAATAGAACATAGAGAAATAAAGAAAAAATAGAAAGAGGAATAGCGAGACATGAGATATATCAGTGGGTTACATGAAGGAGAAACAATCAGAAATATTTATCTGTGTAAGGGAAAACGTTCGGCTGAAACAAGAAACGGAAAACCATATGACAACGTGCTTTTGCAGGATAAGACAGGAACGCTTGACGGAAAAGTATGGGACCCGAATTCGCAGGGGATTGCGGACTATGATGAAAAAGATTTTATAGAAGTATATGGAGAAGTGATCAATTATAACGGAAATCTGCAGATTAATATAAAACAGATCCGCAAAGCCGGTGAAGAGGAATACAACCCGGCAGATTACATGCCTACCACAGAGAAAAGCGTTGACGGGATGTATGAACAGCTGACAGAGTTTATCCGTCACATTTCCAATCCGTATCTGAAAAGTCTGTTAGAATATTTCTTTGTGAACGATCAGGAATTTATTAAAAAATTCCGGTCACATTCTGCAGCGAAAACGGTACACCACGGATTTTCGGGAGGACTGCTGGAACATACGTTGAGCGTACTTCGGATGTGCGAATATTTTGCCGGATCATATGGAATTTTAAACAAAGATCTTCTGTTGACAGCGGCAATGTGCCATGACATCGGAAAAACAAGGGAACTTTCGTCATTTCCGGACAATGATTATACAGATGAAGGACAGTTGATAGGGCATATTGTGATCGGAGTGGAAATGCTCGACGAGGCAATCAGGACAATACCGGATTTTCCGGTTCGCCTTGCAAATGAATTGAAACACTGTATTATCGCCCACCACGGAGAGTTGGAATACGGTTCTCCGAAAAAACCGGCGCTTGCGGAGGCGGTAGCGTTGAATCTTGCGGATAATGCAGATGCAAAAATGCAGACTTTGACGGAAATATTTAAAGGGAAAACAGGTACAGACTGGTTAGGATTTAACCGATTGTTCGATTCTAATTTGCGCAGAACGTCAGGAGCGTAAACAGAAAAAGCCGATTGTAGGCGGCGGATAGATCGTAACTATACGGTGTTTCCGGTGGGGAAATATGTGCGCAGATGCGGATGTGCAAAAAATGCAGGAAAACAGAAAGAAAAGGGAAGATATGTGTATGCAGAAAAATGATACTGTAGTTGTTGAAATCACGGATATCGGTGTCAACGGAGAAGGAATCGGAAAGATAGACGGATATACGCTGTTCATAAAAGACGCTGTAATAGGAGATGTTGCAGAAGTTAAAGTGATCAAGGCTAAGAAAAATTACGGATATGCCCGATTGATAAACGTGCTTGAACCGTCAAACAGCCGGGTTGAACCTAAGTGTCCTTTCGCAAGAAAATGCGGGGGTTGTCAGATTCAGGAAATGTCCTATGAAAAGCAGCTTGAGTTTAAAGAAAGAAAAGTCAGGGGAAATCTTGAACGGATCGGCGGTTTTTCATCTGAACTTTTGGAATGTACAAAAGAGCCGATCATTGGGATGGAAACTCCGTTTTATTATAGAAATAAGGCGCAGTTTCCGTTTGGAACAGACAAAGAAGGAAATCCCGTAACAGGATTTTACGCAGGCCGTACACATGACATTATAGCAAATACAAACTGCATTCTCGGTGCAGCGGTAAATGAACATATTTTAGAGAGCATTCTTGATTTTATGAAAAAATATAAGATCCGTTCCTATGATGAAAAAACAGGAACGGGTCTGTTTCGTCATGTGCTGCTTCGTTATGGATTTACGACAAAAGAAATCATGGTGTGTTTTGTTGTGAATAAAGATAAAGCGGATAAAAGCGGAGAATGGTTTCCGCATCAGAAAGAGTTGGTGGAAGAGCTTGCTAAAATTGACGGAATGACGAGTATAACGGCAAGTCCCAACACAAAGCGAACAAACGTAATTATGGGAGATACGTTTGAGGTGCTTTGGGGGCAAGGATATATTACAGACTATATCGGCTCAGTGAAATATCAGATTTCTCCTTTGTCGTTTTATCAAGTAAACCCGGTACAGACGGAAAAATTATACTCTCAGGCGCTTGAATATGCAGGCTTAAAAGGAGATGAAACGGTTTGGGATTTGTACTGCGGTATCGGAACAATTTCTTTGTTTCTTGCGCAGAAGGCAAAACAGGTTTACGGCGTGGAAATCGTGCCCCCTGCGATTGATGATGCAAGAGAAAACGCACTGTTAAACGGAATAGAAAACGCACAGTTTTTTGTGGGAAAATCTGAAGAAATCCTTCCGAAATACTATAAAGATTATGAAGAACAGCACGGAGGAGAAAAGGCACACGCGGATGTGATCGTCGTAGATCCGCCTCGGAAAGGGTGCGACGCTGAATTGTTGGAAACGATTCTTAAGATGCAGCCGGAGAGGATTGTTTATGTAAGCTGCGATTCCGCAACATTGGCAAGAGATCTGAAAATATTGTGCGAAGGGGCACAGGAAGACGAAAAAACAGCAGGGTATCAGATTGAGAAATGGAGAGCGGTTGATCAATTTCCGATGACGACACATGTGGAGACTATTGTGTTGATACAAAAGAAAAACTCGTAGAAATCCTTTATTTTAGGCACTTTGCGAAACATTTTACCTTTACTTCAGAGGGCAAAAATTCACGCAATAAACACCTAAAAAACTATTTTGATGTTTCAGTGGTAATAGATATCGGGTATGGGAACACAAACGAAAAATAAAGGTTTTTTGAAATATATTTATCTATGTAGTGTCCACCTTGCTACAAAAATGTAGGCGACATTCATTTGTATAAGGGCAGATAAGCGTATCATTAGAAATAGTGGTACGCTTATTTTTATACTTCTATTACACATTTGAGTACCCTGACCGTTTTTCTATATAATGAAATCAAGAACGGAGGTGCTGACAATGAGAGAAATAAAATACCACGCATATCTGGATAGTGAGGAAAGAACAATTCTTTTACATAGCCTTGTGGAATTGAAAAATCAACTTATTCAGCAAGGCAGATATACAGACTGTGTTGACGAGCTGATTGTCAAAGTCATAAACGCCCCTGTGAAGAAACTAAAAGTATTGGTGTAGGAGGTTGTGATGTATGACAAAGATTTTGCCGAGCTTGTGAAAATTGCAGCGGAGAAATTAAAAGAAGATACCGTTTATAAAATGCTCACACGCAGCGAGGATTATCAAAAAGAAAGCGACGAAAGGGATAAGGCGGAACGAAACTATGAACAACTTGATTTGACAATGGAACAGAGAAAGGTCTGTGATGTTTTTTTAGATTACAGAGATAGGCAGAGCTTGGAATACTCTGATTATTCCTATTTGACGAACAGCTCTTCAACTCTTGTTTCGCGGTTAGATATTTGCTTGAAAAAGCAAATACCACAGAGCAAGCGCTTAATCTGTTAATGCAGTTACCTATTGCATCAAATTATAATATTTTGATTGCAGACAAAAGAGGTAAAATGGTGGTAGTTGAATGTACGCCGAATATAAAGAAAATCGGTGAAGCAAAAAGCGTTGACGATGGTTACTTGGTATGTACGGTTAATAGTTTTATTTCAGACAAACTTAAGCCTTATGATTTTGCTAAGGGAGATGATTATCATTCCTATACAAGATATTCTGTTGTTATGGATAATTGCATTAACAATGTAAAAAACAATGACCCTGTTGTTGAAACTCAAAAACTGTTAAAAGGTGAATATGGTTTTATGTGTCAATACGATGATGAGCCAGACTTTGAAACAATATGGAGTTCTATATTTGATTTGTCAAATTTAATGATTTATCGTGCAGAAGGTGACCCCAGAAGGAAGAAATTTATAACCGATAAAAGATTGCACAATATCGTAATAGGAAGAAAAGATGCTGAAAAATGAATGGATACGCTGTCCTGTTTGCGGTAGTAAAACTCGTGATAGGCTTAGAGAGGATACAGTATTGAAAAACTATCCCCTCTACTGTCCGAAATGTAAGCAGGACACTTTGGTAAATGCAAAGGAACTATATATAACCGTCATTAAAGAGCCAGACGCACAGACGCAGAGCCAATGAAATTGTGAGTAACCACGATCATTTGCTCTGTGTTTTCAATGAAACCTCGTCTAAAATCTTGACAGTGTAAAGATTTTAGAATATAATATAGACACTGTAAAGATTGGAGGTTGTGTATGGAAAAGAAGCCTTATCATCATAAAAATTTGAAAAATGATTTGATAGAAAAAGGAATTGAATTGGTAAATAAGAATGGAATAAATCAACTTTCTCTCCGTAAGGTGGCACAAGCTTGTGGTGTAAGTCACGCTGCACCATATAGTCATTTTTCTAACAAGGAAGAATTGCTTCAAGAAATGCAATTACATATTACGAAAAAGTTTACAGAAGTACTCGAAAATACAGTTTCCCAATATAGAGGGACACCTATTTTTTTATTGGAATTTGGCAAAGCATATATTTCCTTTTTTATAAGCCATCCGCAATATTTTAACTTTCTTTTTCAGCAAGGAAATATACAAATTGATTTGAATATTGATAGTGGTAGAGAAAGTAATTATCAGCCCTTTGCGATTTACAAAGAACAGGTGTTGAAATTACTTGCCGATACAAATATGACACAAAGCAAAAAAGAAGATTTGATAGTTGCATTATTTGCTTATGTGCAAGGTCTTACGACTCTTGCAACGATGGAGAATGTTCATTACGCATACAAATGGGAAGATAAACTGACAGATTTAATTGGAATATTTAGTTGTGAGTTTTAGGAGAATTTATGGTTGGAATTTATTTAAGTGGTACGGGTAATACAAAATATTGCATTGAAAAGTTGGTATCTCTTATTCATTCATCTGCAAAAGCTATTCCTATGGAAAGCCCTGAAGCTATTTCAGCAATTCAACAAAACGAAGAGATTTACATAGGGTATCCTACACAGTTTTCTAATGCTCCATATATGGTGCGTGACTTTATTAAAAAGAATGCTGACATCTGGAAAAATAAGAAAATACTGTGCATTGCGACAATGGGGGCTTTTAGTGGTGATGGTGCGGGCTGCACGACAAGAATGTTAAAAAGATACGGGGCAACTATTTTGGGTGGAATACATATTCATATGCCAGACTCTGTTTGTGATAGCAAGTTATTAAAAAAGACAATGGATGAAAATCGTTGTATTATAGCACAGGCAGATAGAAAAATCGAGGAAGTGGCTTTGCAGATTATAAATGGAGATTATCCACAAGAAGGTATTACGCTAGTTTCACATATCATCGGATTATTGGGACAAAGGCTTTGGTTTTATAAAAAAACAAAAGGTTATTCCAATAAGTTAAAGATTAACAATAATTGCATTGGTTGCGGAAAATGTGTTTCTATATGCCCAATGAAAAATCTTATTTTACGAAATAAGAAAGTTGTGTCGAATGATCGCTGTACAATGTGTTATCGCTGTATTAGCTTATGCCCCCAAAAGGCAATAACTCTTTTAGGAAATGAAGTTGTAGAACAATATAGAATAGAGGATTATAGATAATTTATGAAATCAGAATGGATAATGTGTCCAATATGTGGCAATAAAACCCGTGACAAAATCAGGGAAGATACAGAATTGAAAAACTTCCCCCTTTATTGTCCGAAATGTAAACAGGAAAGTTTAATTGATGCAAAGAACTTGCAAATAACTGTCATCAAAGAGCCAGACGCAAAGACGCAGAGCCGATGAAGTTGAGAAATGTTTCACAGTTCATCGGCTCTGTTACTACTTTTATGCTTGATTTTATTGTCTGTCACAGGGGATAGAAGTTGTTTTCATTTTCTGTTCGGCAATAGTTAAACTTTTATGCAAAGGGATTGCCATAAATACTGTAATAAGTGCAGAGAGAACATCGGCAATCGGCTGTGCGTATAAAATACCGTTTAATCCCCATATAAATGGAAAAATTAAGATAACGGGAATGAAGCAGATACCTTGTCGGCAAGCCCCAAGAATAAACCCTTCTTTTCCTTTTCCAAGAGCAAGGAATAAAGAGGAATATACCGTATAGTATCCAAACAGCATAAATGTAATACCGTTTATTCTTAAAGAGGAAGCCCCAATGTGAATCATTTCTGTGTTTCCGGTTGTAAACTGTGAAACAATAGTCGTAGAAAACAGACTGAATAATAACCCTACGATTACACAGAAAATAGTTGACCATAAGATGGAAATTTTGATTGCAGTACGCAGACGATCAAATTTTTTCGCCCCATAACTATAACCTGCAATCGGTTGAAAGCCTTTGATAAAACCAAATACTGTTAAGCTGCCCATAGATATAAGACGAGTAACAACACCCATTCCTGCTATGGCTGAATCGCCGTAATTACCTGCGGCATTGTTTATTAGAGAGATAGAAATACTTGTCAATAATTGAAATACAAGTGTCGGAACGCCAATTTTGAAAATTTCAGATAAAATTTCGTTAGAAAAAGTACAGTCCTTTATTCTAAACTGAAAAGCACTTTTTTGTCTGAAAATATAAAATAGATACACAAGAGTAGATACTACCTGAGAAATTGCTGTGGCAATAGCAGCTCCTGCAACACCAAAATTAAAAGTGTATATAAATAATGGATCTAAACCGATATTGAGGATTGCACCTAACAACAAGGCACACATTGTAGTTTTTGCAGCTCCTTCACTTGTCACGATATTGTTCATTGTGACATTAAAAACATTGAAAATGCAGGAAACAATGTAAATACTGGCATAGGTAGCTGCATAAGGAAGGACACTTTCTGTTGCACCTAAAAGTCTTAGAATGGGTTTCAAAAAGAGGATTGATAAAACAATCATAATTGCACCAACAACAAGACTGCTATATAGTGCAGTGCTTGCCACTTTGTTTGCCTGATCCTTATTTCTTTGTCCTAACAGTCGAGAAATGTAGGATGCTGCCCCATTACCAAAAAGTAATCCTAAGCCAACGACTACTTGACCGAGTGGATACACAACCGAGATGGCAGCCATTTGACTTTCGCCTAATCCGCCTACGAAATAGGCGTCAACGAGATTGTATAAGGCGTTGATGAGCATACCAATCATTGTTGGAATACCCATAGCTAAAAGGGCTTTTGGGATTGGAGCATTGCCCAATAACTCCAATTTTCTGTTTTGATTGTCCATAGTGTTCTTTCTCCTTTCACTTGACAAATAGAATAAAATATACTACTATAAATTATAGTAGTTGAAACGCAAATGGTATTCTACTATAATTTATAGTAGTTGTCAAGAGAGTAAAGGAGGAAATTGATATGGCGACCATTGACTTAATTGTTTTGGGAATGTTAAAGAAAGAACCTCTGAGTGCGTATGACCTTCAAAAGTTGGTAGAGTACCGCAATATTTCAAAATGGGTAAAAATTAGTACCCCGTCCATTTATAAAAAGGTTATCCAGTTGGAGGAAAAAGGATATATTTCAAGTCATATTGAAAGAGAGGGCAAAATGCCAGAAAAATCAGTGTATTCTTTAACTGAAAAAGGGAAACGGCAGTTTGAAAAATTGATGCTTGAAATATCCTGTAAGCCGATAAACATTTTTTTAGATTTTAATGCTGTCATTGTAAATCTGGACAGTATGCCCAGAGAAAGACAGCAAGAATGTCTGGATAATATTGAGAGCAGTATGGAGGTATTGAAAAAATATCTGGAAGAAAATATTGCTTTGAAAAAAAGTAAAGAAGATATTCCTGTTACGGGTATGGCAGTTTTACAGCAACAATACACATTGGCAGAGGCAATAGAGGAGTGGATTGCTTCATTAAAAAAAGAAATCAATTCGTAAAAGTGCATGGTAGGAACAAAAGAGATGCTGTTATTTTTTAGTTTGGATTGTAATGAGATTGTAAGAAGTGGTTGCTATACTGAACTTACAAAATAAAAAATACAAATTTGGAGGTTTTCAATATGGCAATACTTGAAACAAAAGATTTACGAAAGATATACGGAAGCGGAGAAAACGAAGTCCATGCTTTGGATGGGGTATCCATTTCCGTAGAGGAAGGCGAATTTGTTGCTGTTATCGGTACATCAGGCAGCGGTAAATCCACTCTCTTAAATATGATTGGTGGGTTAGACCGCCCTACTTCTGGTAGTGTTACTATCCGAGGAAAAGAACTTTTGAAAATGAAGGACGAGGAATTGACAATTTTCCGCCGCAGAAATATCGGCTTTGTATTTCAGAATTACAATCTGCTTCCTGTTCTCAATGTTTATGAGAATATTGTGTACCCTATTGAGATCGACGGTGGCAAGACCGATACAAGATTTGTAAAAGAGATTATCCATACTCTTGGCTTAGAACAAAAGCTTAAAAATATGCCGAATAATCTTTCAGGCGGTCAGCAACAGAGGGTTGCGATTGCCCGTGCCCTTGCGACAAAGCCTGCCATTATCCTTGCGGATGTAAACTGAACCCCATGTGCTTACTGTACATAGAGTGTACACAGTAGGATTACATGACAATATAGGTACATGATACACAAGTAATGAGAAAAAATGTGTATGGAGTAGGAAGAAAGTATTAATATCTGGTATGAGGAAAGACATCCTTGTAGCAGGTTTTTTATTGTCTATAATAGACAGGTATGCAAGAGAAATTTTGTTGGCATGTGTGAATAGCTTTTATAGATGGAAAAGG
>ERZ839767.2095-NODE-2095-length-27452-cov-17.293572_pt1 | contig 27452 bp, 24 predicted proteins | sample MGYA00519879_ERZ839767 | MGnify/ENA primary metagenome ERZ839767 (study PRJEB31850, sample SAMEA3708852) | human gut metagenome | biome: human gut; feature: human-associated habitat; material: faeces | place: China | collected 2014 ... | reverse complement strand
AGACCGGCAGCAGCTGCTTGGAGGTCACGAGCGTGAGCGGGTACAGGCGCGTGCCAGACCCGCCGGCGAGGATGATGCCTTTCATATAAATACCTCCGCTGGAACAATTTTATAAAGTATTACTATTTTGGCCTTTCGAGTATAAAACATTGATTAAACGCGCGATCTTATCTGGCCAAAACTTTCGAAGCATCAAGTAATCTTCCGTAGTGCGCGTATTATCTTTAATAAGTGCAGACGTTTCAGATTCAGAATGAATTCTATGCCTTGTGAGTTTTTCTGAACAATAGCAGAAGTCTCCATCCAGTTGAGAAATATGCTCCCATGCTTCCCAATCCAAATTCGATTTAAAGCCTTCCTTAAAAATCGGAGTTTTTAAATTGGGCAGAACTAAGGTCACCGATGGACAACAGATTGATGACCCAAAAGAAAGAGAAAGGCGTTTTACAAACTTTTTCGAAGATAATTGTTTACTTTTCAGGGGAAACAATAAAATCCTTTTTATGTTTAGAAGCAAACTCGACGAGCAAACCGAGCCATCGCGAAGCTCCTCATAATCCGTAAAGAAAATCAAAGGTTTGCGGCTCTGATTCACTCGCTCGAGCATACTTTCGACATATGAGCAAGAGTAGACATCGTCTTGATGCGCAATAGTAATTAGCTCAGTTGAACAATGATTGACAGCGCAATTCCAGTCATGAGCTATACCCGCAGCACCTTCATTGATAAATAAAGGCAAACCGTAACGATCAGCAACCGAAGCGATTAGATCGTTAGGAGTGCTTGTCGAGATAATGACATTAGATTGTATGGATTGATTTAAAAGTGATTCAACGCAGTCAATCAAATAAGGCGATTTTCCATACGCGCAAACAACAAAGGTATGATTGTATTTGCTATACAATTCCGCTCCCTGAAAGTCTAACAACTGTAAAATATTCTAGAACAACTATACAAGTGTTATTGGAGATAACTTGATGAATCTCGTTTATACGATTGATAACAATTTTGTTCCTCAATTGGCCGCGAATATTCAATCAGTAAAACAAAACAACCCTAATATCCATTTGAATTTCTATATATTATCGATGGGTTTAAGTAAAGCAAATGTTAACAACTTAACAGACTTTTTCTCTGATGAGCTATGCGATGTAATCATCATTGACATCAGCGATTTTAAAGACAGGATTGCATTTGAATTCGACACAACGGGATGGAATGAGATTGTCCTTGCACGACTCCTGCTAGACAATTATCTTCCGAATAAAATTGAAAGGGTCATTTACTTAGACGCTGACACAATTTGCAGGTCATCTTTAAGGGGACTCTGGCAAGCTGACCTAGATGGAAAGACTATTGCCATGGCACCGGAACCCACAGCAGACAGAAATAGAAGAACAAGCCTCGGCATTGGCTCCTATCCATATTGCAATGCCGGTGTCGTTCTCTTTAATTTGAAAAAATGGAGGGATAACGACATGGAGAAAGGAATACTAAATTTCTGCAAACAGAATAAAGAGAAGTTGTTCGCAAACGATCAGGATGCCTTAAACGTCTATCTCAAGGACGACATCAAAGTAATGTCAATTTCTTATAATTATTCAAATATATTCGATTACTATCCATTTGAATATTTAAATAAACTTATGCCAAACTTCTGCAGCAAAATAGCATTCGAACATGCAAGAGCAAATCCGGCTATAGTTCATTTTCTCGGAGAAGATCGACCTTGGCGAGCTGGAAACACCCATAGGTTCTCTTCAGACTATTTCTATTATCTTAGACAAACCCCTTGGTCTGAAGCTCCAATCGAATATGGCTGGGAGCAGTACTACAAGGCATGGGGTTTGTTCAATACAATTACTTCGCCCTTTCCTTCCGCGAGATACAAAGCCATCACCTCGCTTATTCCTTTATTCATGAAAGTTCGAGCAAAGAAAAGGAGGCAAGATGAATCCCGATAAGAACAAGGCGTGCGTCATTTTGCCAACCTATAACGGGGCTAAGTTTATCAATGAGACTCTAGTCTCGATTAACAATCAGTCCTACAACAATATAGATGTATTCATCAGAGATGACGGCTCCACGGATAGCACCGTTGAAATGATTAAGTCTTTTATTAAAGACAAAGATAACTTTACATTACTAGATAGCGACAATCAAAATCTTGGAGTCCCCGGCAGCTTCTATGAGATTTTGCGGAGGATTCCGTCTACTTATGGCTATTATTTCTATGCTGATCAGGACGATTACTGGGAGAAACAAAAAATAGAGTATGCCATCAAGTTATTAAATGATCAGCACAATGATATTCCTAAGGTGTACTTCTCTTCTTTTGAGTATTGCGACTCCAATTTAAATCACATCCGCTATTCTTCCGACCAAACTAAGAACTGCGATTTTTATCACAGCTTGTTTTACACACTAGGACTTGGTTTCACTATCGCATTTAACCGTGAAGCATTTAACCAGTTTATTAAAAATGTTAATCCAGGCGACGAAATGCACGACAGATGGATAATACGCTGTGCCTGCGCACTAGGCCAGCTGGTTTACGATAAAAGACCTACAGCAAAGCATATCAGGCATGACGCAGCCGTAACCGCTTCTGATAACCACATGATTGATTTATTCAAGTATTTTATTAAAGAGGAGTTGTTTGGCACAAAGGCACAAATTGAAGCAGAAAAACTTTCACATTTTAAGAATTGTTTTAACGATAAATTAAATAACGATGAATTGGAAGCACTAAACCTGTTCACTGAAGCAAAAGGCATACCAAGCCAGCTCAAAAAAGCGCTGTTCCCACATCGACTAAGACCAACTTATATAAGTGAATTTTGCCTCAGGTTCCTATTTTTGATTGGAAAAATTTAAGTTGCAAATACAAAATCCCCCCCAAGTTCAAATCGTAATGGCCGTTTATAACGGATCTCTCTATTTGAAAGAACAAATAGAATCGATTATCAACCAGGATTATAAAAACTGGCAACTACTCATTTCGGACGATAATTCAAATGATGACAGCGTAGAGATCATCAATCGCTACGCTGCTAAAGATAATAGAATCAAGGTTGTATTAAAAGATTCAGCCTTCGGTAATGCGGGCACACATTTCTTATCGCTATTAAAGATAACTACCAGCAAATACGTCATGTGTTCCGATCAAGATGACGTGTGGGATTCAGATAAAATAACCACATGCCTCAGCGCTATGATACAAGAAGAGGCGATGTCCCCTGACACCCCGATCCTCATTCATACTGATTTAAGAGTGGTTGACAGTAAATTAAATCGCATTGCCGATTCTTTCTATAAGTATTCAGGTATTAATCCAAACACCTCAACCTTCGAATTTCATATTGCAACGGCAAATGTTACTGGATGCACTATGCTAATTAATGACAGTCTAAGAGACCTGATCAAATTAACGAATGATGATCGCTACATTTGCATGCATGATTGGTGGTGCTCGTTAATCGCATCGGCATTTGGACGTATCGGCTTCATAGACAATCAAACAATTTGTTATCGTCAACACGAAAACAATACTCTTGGTGCACAAGAAAAATCTTTATGGAATTCTATACATCAGATAGAAAAGCTAAAAGCCGATACGATTAAAACTATTGAGCAGGCTGAGTCTTTCAAAGAAGTTTATGGCTCCATGTTAAGTAAAAAACAAATAACTCATCTCAATAGCTACATTCAATTAAAAAGCTGCAGCACCATTCAAGTACCAATTAATTTGAATAAGGCAAGAGTATGGAGACACAACCTGCGTGGTAATCTTGGGCTCATAGGGACCTTTATCTTAATATCAGTAACAGGCTCTGAAATAGATTCATAACGATTCAAAAATAGAGCTGTTATTTAGTTTTTAACCAATCAGGTGTATAGGGCATATTATATTTCCCCTGCTTAATATGCCTCAATACTTTTAAAGCGCTTGGTTCCTCTGAATTGATCATAGGAAACGTTTTGACGGTATTCTGGTTTTTAATTAGCCAGACATTCAATAAAATCTCTGAGACATAACCAAAAATACGTTTTTGCGACTTTGAATAGTCACTAAGATCAACAATATTCTCGAATTCAAAGAGAATCTTAAATAACCATTCGCAGTACGAGTCAAATAGTTGCTTAGAACAAATCAACATATTGCAATAATAAGCTGATCCTGAATTTAGAACAGCATCATATGTTTCAACATACTCCTTCGATTTATTAGATATGGTGTCTCGCAAAACACCTAAATCAGTCTCATGACCGACACTAAGTGCATAATTTGAAAATACAGTTCTATTTTTCCAAATATACTGCTCGGGCAAAACGAAATCGCAATAACTTAGCGCAGAGAGAATGTCATCTTCCTTTAAAAAATACTTATAGCTATTCGAAAATCGATTAGTCGATAAGTACCTACGGTAATGTTCAATGCCGATAAAACCATCAGAAGCTATATTCTTCCATAACCAATATACGGCAGTTAATTCACAGAATGTACTGTTTTTAGCAGAGATGTTGTCACCGCTGTTATCCCTAATTATTGGAGCATCGTTCCAAAAAAGCTCATTTCCAAAACCAACCTGAATAGGGCAATAGAGCGGATCGCGGGGAAACTCTGCCTGTTTATGCGTTACGACATAGATTTTATTGTTCACGAACAACCCCTATAACAAGAAATCGGACTGTTTTATAGTACAGAACACTAAAGCATAAATAAATGAAAGCGCCGAAGAGTATCAGACTGAGTAAATAGACCCACGAATAACCCAAATACGTGATGAATACAGGAGAAAAAATTGCAACCAAAAAGAGCATTAATACACCGATAATCACATAGGGAAGCGCACTTACAACCATACAGTATAAATTAAGCTGCTTTTTTACGTAACAACCCTGAACAAACAAGACGGTTAGTTCCGTGAGAACAGTGGCGATTCCAGCACCAATGGAGCCATACGGTTTTAATAGCAAACAACACAGTAATATATTTGCAATTGCTCCGAAAACAACGGACTTAGTGTATTGTTTGTCCATGTTCTTAGGCAGCATATATTGAACACCCAGTACATTGCTTGCAGCAATGATTGGAATCATAATTGCTACGATAGGAAGAACAATGGAACACTTTCCGAAGCCTGGCCCAAAATAGATATCTGCAATCGGCTTGGCAACCGCAACAATCCCAAAAGCAAGTCCAAGAGAAATAAACTGCATTATTTCAAAGGAGCTCTGGAGAAGAGATTCAGACTCTTTCCCATTACTTGAGCAACTCATAGATTCAGTCATATGAGGAAGCATCACGGTACCCAATGCAGTAACAACTGCCAAGGGCATTCTGGCCACTTTGTCGCTGTATTCAAACAGTCCAGCCTCATTCATACCAGAAACCAAACCTAAAAGAATCTTATCAAAAGACGAATAGAGCGATATAGCGATTACAGGTGCAAACAACCTGAGATTCGGAACAAAATGTCGCTTAATCTCTGCCCAGGGACACCTAATGAAATCAACATATTGATTTAAAAATGGGAACAGCATGAGGGCATTCAAGAAAAAGGGGAGCGAAATCCCCAACACGTATGCCCACAAATCATTAGAAGTTCTACAAAATACAAAAATGATAAAGGTACCGACTAATTTCGTGATAACACTTCTGACGGTTGGAACAGCGAACTCCTCCACCCCGAAATACAGCCAAGAAATATCAAGGGAGCTTGACACCACCCAAAATAGCCATAAAAATGAGCTGGCAATATAATCTCTATTACTGAAAGCAATTATATAAAGTACATATACACATACAATCGGAAGAGAGACTAAGACTTGCGCGGCCCAAGCGGAGCAAAATACCTTGGATCTCCGCTCTCTGTTATTACCACATTTAGCAATCTCTCGAACTCCATATTGAGCCATCCCAAGCGTAGCAAACAATACAAAATAGTTTGCTATCGAGTACGTATATGAATAAACTCCAACACCGTCCGTTCCAAGTACACGTGACACATAAGGAATGGTAAGTAAAGGAATTAATAAAGATAAAACCTGATACGTAGTATTCCACACCATGTTTTTTACTAATTTATTGCGAGACGACACTCCGAAACTCCAATTAATACCTAACCAACATAACAGGATAGCTCTCTCGCAATTAAGGCTATATGCTCACCATAACCTTCACCAGGAACAGCCCATTTCCCATTCAACTGTGTTAAATATTGAGCTGAACCCCTTTTAACCATAGAAAATCTTGGATCGACGCAATCTCCAAGAAGCGGATCCGTTGATGCATACGCCTTTAGATGCTGAGCCTGGGCCCGCAAACCGATACCCACCGAATCAAAAGAAGCACCGGCTACGCCGCTATCAGTTGACCCCAAGCCTCCAAAATTGCACTGTCCCGCGGAAACATTACCTCCGAATCGAAGCCACCCAGTCTCAATCATAACTTGCGCAAAAAGAACTTCAGGACGAACTCCCTCAAACGATGCTTCGGCTATCAGGGTTTTACAGAATTCAATAATGGTGCCGGCGCCCTTATCTTTAAGAATATCAGAAGGGTAAACACCCATGCCAACCTTAGACAGATAATAACCTGCCATTTGATCAAAATTTACAAAAGAGACCCCCATAATCAGCTCGTCATTTGAAAAGGGAGCGCCGGATCGGCCTTCATATAATCCGAAAGTAAGGTAATGCAAATAATACGAATCGAGTCGATTTCCATATGCAATTTGCAAATCAGTATATCGATTTTTATAGCTCTGCACGTCGAACGCCTCGTTGCCGCGGCGGCCCTCGGCCATGCCGGAGTTAATGAAGTGGCGCAGGACGGCGGCGTCGTCAATGAGGGACAAGGCGCCCACCTTCTTGGTGTAGCAGCCCTTGACGTCGGCGTTGTGCTCGAGATAGTGCTCCGGGTCGTAGACGGCAGAGTAGTCCGTGCCGCCGAGGGACGTCCGCATACCCTTGATCGACGCGCAGCCGGACGGGTGGCGGCCCTCCCCCTTGCCGAAGGTCGCGTAGTGCTCGTAGTACCTGACGATGTCGGTGCCGAAGGCGGCCCTCAGGTCTGGGTACTCGTTGTAGTAGCTCTGGACGTCGAACGCCTCGTTGCCGCGGCGGCCCTCGGCCATGCCGCAGTTAATGAAGTGGCGCAGGACGGCGGCGTCGTCAATGAGGGACAAGGCGCCCACCTTCTTGGTGTAGCAGCCCTTGACGTCGGCGTTGTGCTCGAGATAGTGCTCCGGGTCGTAGACGGCAGAGTAGTCCGTGCCGCCGAGGGACGTCCGCATACCCTTGATCGACGCGCAGCCGGACGGGTGGCGGCCCTCCCCCTTGCCGAAGGTCGCGTAGTGCTCGTAGTACCTGACGATGTCGGTGCCGAAGGCGGCCCTCAGGTCTGGGTACTCGTTGTAGTAGCTCTGGACGTCGAACGCCTCGTTGCCGCGGCGGCCCTCGGCCATGCCGCAGTTAATGAAGTGTTGGAGAGCCTTGTCATTGTCGTTGTTAGCCCACTTAGCGACATCGGGATTATTCTTAAGATAATAGTCGGCATCAAATACAGCAGAGTAATCCATCCAACTAGAGCGCGGGAACTGAGCGATAATCGCGTCAGCGTCAGCCTCACCCAGACGCTTACAGCCGGCATCGCTAAAGTAATTCCAAACATCACCCGAATTTGAAATAAAGCCATGCTCAATCAAGATGCCGGGGATTCCCTGCTCGCGAGCACAACGAATAACTGCGAACTCATCACCGAGCTCCATTTGAAATACTCCGCGATAGCTAAGGCCAAGAGCATGTAAGTTATTCATTACTTTCTGAGCAAGCTCAACGGATGCCTGGGTATAGCTAGAACCGTTTGCCGTGGGGGCGTATACCTCAGCTCCGTGCGCACCGGATCCGCCAGAATTGATATGAAAACTAACAAATGCTTGGGCGCCCTGGCTTACACAACGCTGCACGCGATACAAGAAGTCATTGCCGCCATATGTACCATATTGGTCGCGGGACATAACAACTTTAAAGCCATACTGCTCAAGCTTGACCTTACAAGCAACTGCAATTTTCCATGTTAAGTCAGCCTCGCTTTTTCCATTGCCCTGGGCACCAGGATCCATACCGCCGTGCCCAGGATCAAGAGCAATTACATAAGCACCATTTACGGTGGTGCTTGCAAGCGAAAGTGACTGCTCGCCATTTGCAGCAACAAGTGCATCACCAATCGAGGCAGCCTGAATCGCGTTGCCGGAATCGTCTGAATAGTAGACGGATGCATTGGTGTTGTCTTCAACAAGATCGTCATCCGCAACGGCGCTCGCATCGATGTCGAACGCATATCCGCATTGCATCAAATCGACAATGTGCTCCGCATCGTCGCCCTGCAAATGATAGGTGATCGAAATCAAATCATATCCGCACTCGGCATAATCCTTGCCGAACTGGAAAGCGGCTGTATTGGTATTAACTGCTGAAGATTTAACGAGGAAGGTGTAGCCAGTTGTGGACTCAAGTTTGAGCGTTGCGTCAACAATCACATCAGAATCATTTGGAGTAGCAAAAGCAATCACCTGATCAACGCCGACCGGCAGTTGAGGGTAAGCGATATAGAGATATTGATACGAGTCTGTCGAAACGTGGCTGCCCCCATCCAATGCAACGGAAGAATCAATTTCTTCTTCTGCAAGATTATCAGACGCGCCCTGGCTCCCAGTGGAAGCAGATGAGGCAGAGTCACTAGCCAAGTTTGAATTGTTCGCAGAATCCGTGACCCCAGCAGTTAGATCCTGTTGATTAGACTCTCCATTAATTGCATAGGCCGTGGAGACCGGCGCAATTAATGGATTGAGTCCGATAACTGCTACCGCAACAAATACAGCAAATAGCCGCAGACGACGCTTCATACCAACCCCCGTTAGTTACAAGTTCAAATGATGCTCACAAGAATATATTACAGGTAAAACCCGAGGAAACTACTGCGTCAAGTTCCTATCGGTTGCAGGAGCACAAAGAGCCTAAAGACGCTCAATGTATCGATCCCCAAATCGACGCTAGCGTTCCGACCGCAGCCACGGGACCTCCCTGGTCCTAATCCTTCTCGACATGTGGAACCTCCTCGTTCTCACGACTGCATGGCAGTTCGAGCGCAACGGGAGGACCGTTTAAACATACTTTGTAATCATTGCAAATTTCGAATCGAATAAATCTGCTCTTGATAACAACATTTCATATCCAGGATCAAAGCATGGTTGAGGGAATAGATTATTTTGAGTAAGAAGCTCTCCGTTCCCAAGCCATTTGGCGATATAGTCCAATCGTATTTTTGCTATGCCTATCAACTGTGAAGCTACATCGTAATAATTAGGGTTATTGTCGTCGGATCCTCTTCTACGCAGAACATAGGCATGCTGCGCATGCGGTCTAAGGAAGATAGAAGGAAGTGATCTTCTTAAATCTATCAATTCGAACCCATTACCTCGATAAAGCCCGTTTTCCATCGGAGACTTAATTTCTGGCACGCACACCATCAACAAATAACCGAAACCTATTGGATCGTTATCCCCTCTAGCAATGTTTGAAAGCAAATCATAGTTATCCAAATACCGACTTTTATAATGGGTGTAAATATCTATAGATTTAATAGTTTCCGGCTCATATAAACTCATCCACAAAGCAGTCCAATGATTGTCAACCAAATCAATAAAACGAGTGCTTATGCCATAGTGCTGCAGCGCCCCCTCAATAACAGAACGATTTGAGTTACAACCAGCAGGAAGATTGAACTGTTTGTTCAGAGGCGAGTCTGACATTATTTTATTAACAAGCGACTTGAGGTTATGCAGGCACTTATCGGAGTATTTCTTACCGCGCATCAAGGAGGGGGTCAGACTTCCATACAGTTGATTTTGACCTCGGTACAAAACTTTCCCAACATCCTTATTCATAAATTTAGAATAACCGATCAAACGATTTAAACCATGAATGCTAGACACTTCATAAATCGGTATATCAAGCGTTTGGCCAGCAGCATAATATGCTTCGCTCTTGACCCACTGTGCACCAGAGATTGTAAGGTTACTTTTAATAATATTTGGTCTGACATGGCCCCCATTTAATTCCGATGTCATTTTCAACTCCTTAAAAACCCATTCAATAGACTTAATTTATACAGGCAAACATATTATGCAAATCTAAATGCACCTAGGATAAAGAGATGATCGTCAATCGAAAGTAGCCCACCTCTCAAGTCGATGCCTATCCGGGCCCTTATTAACATCAGCAACCAGCACTGTTAAACAAGTACATAAATAAGATCGCAGAAGCCATTGCTAGAAACACGCTCGCCAACGAACCCAGCAAATACACCTCAGCAAAATCTTTGTCACTTTCCAGCTGCTTAAAGCGCGCGATACTTTTTGCGGTAAAGATAAATGCTATAGCCGAATATTGGTTTAGCAGAGAGAGCGCCGCGACAATCAGTCTTTCAAATATTCCAATCCACTTGCCAGAATGCGCAATTGATGTGCCCGCCGACTGCACTGTACCAGGGTTTCGGTGAGATTGAAGGACCTTGGCAATAGCGATACTGCAAGGGCGCCCGCAAAAGCACAATGTCGAAACCCAAGAGAGCTCAACTCCACGGGCGTCTAAAAGACTCGAAGCAACTGGCCGCATGACCCACAGGTGACAGCATAGAACGCTCAACATAAACAAAAGTACAATATGCAGCATCTGATCGATCAAAAAACTACCAACCGGTGAGAGATCAAACCCTGTAATCTTTCTTCTCAGGCTGCCATCGATAAACCAGTGTGAAAGAGCAAATACTGTAAAGGACGCAGCCGTGGCGGCTACACTCGCCTCAAACAGAAGAGCTACTGTTGCTGCGGCGCCTGCCGCGTAAATTAAACAGTGCAGACCAAGGGCAATTCTATTGCTTTCCTTCTTATCTGCCATCTTATTCGTCTGAAAATAAAAATCGAACAGCATGTGGAATAGAAGGAAACACCCGAACACCCTCATGACGGCTCCATTTCATTAAGGAAATGAACGGCGAAAGCAGCCAGCTCTCTTTCTCTTACAACGTTCGCGAGCCTAAGGCTTTTCTCGAGCCCCTGCCTCGTCTTCCCCATCGCAACACCCATTTGTCCCGCAAGCCCTACATGACTAGCCCTGATGCTATCTACGTTGAGGTTGAGAGAGCTGCCCAACGCCACTGGCGCGCAATCGCTCGGATTGTTTTTAGCGCCGTACTTTTTGCCTATACGCGCCCCGATTAGCTCAGCATACCTTTTGCTCAAAGTCGCGTCTCTGTCATCATGCAGCATAAGCGGTCGCAGTAATTCAACAACCTCACAGTAATTACGCTGCGACTCGTTTCTGCGATCAATTATTTCTAGACAACCCGCCGCGCACAGTTCCTTCTCGCGCGAAACGCCCGAAACATCAATGATCTTTAAATCGCTGTACTTATCCTTTTCAGACTCAGCAATTGCCCTACGCGCACGATGGTATGCTGACCCGTCTTGTTCCGTCGACAATGCGGACTGCATCCGAGTTTTCCATTCTCCCACTCCAATACCGCCCCTAAGATCAACCGTCTGGACGAGTATCTTAATAAATCTGTATGCCAAGAATGCGCCAGCCGTACTACGAAATAGACCCTGCAATTCATCGCCCGCACTAAACATAAGCGGCATTTCGAGCTCAGTTTTAAACAGCTCGTTTGTGCAGTCCATAGCGTTCGCAAGATCTTCCTGCGCGCTTTGCCTCCTACTGTCCGAAAGACATCTCGAATGTCTCATATCAACCATGAGGGCCGAATATCTATTGTTCATCAGGCTTCCTTTCCTCATGGCGATTATAGCAACTATTTTAGTTGCTTTCGTTCATTTGCAACGGTTTTAGTTTCTTCATGGCGGATGCAACTGAAATCGTTGCGTTGTAATAGGCTATAATTCTTCCAAATCGCCTAGAGAAAGTGTTTAAATGCTGACCGTAATCGTGCCCACTTACAATGCCGAGCCGTATCTTTCTCAGGCTATAGACAGCCTATTAAACGAAAAGAATATCGAACTGGAAATCCTCGCCATCAACGACGGATCCACCGACAACTCGATCGCCATTATGCAAGATTTCGCCGCGTGTGACTCACGCGTTCGAGTGATCGATAAGGCAAACCAGGGTTACGGCGCAACCTGCAATCTGGGCATTCGCGAGGCAAAGGGCGACTGGATTGCCATCCTCGAGCCCGATGACTGGATCGAGCCCGGAATGTACTCCGACATGCTTGCCTTTGCCAAGCGCGAATTTGGCGATCCGAACAAGCTCGATATTATTGAGACCCCGTATTGGATCATTCGCAACCCCGATACCCCCCAAGAGGTCAAACTACATTGCGCATATCGCGGCCGCATTAAACCGCCTCGGCAACCGTTCACCATTCACGACGCTCCACACCTGCTGGCCCATCATCCGTCCATTTGGTCGGCAATCTATCGTCGCGATTTCCTGTTGCAAAACAATATCTGGTTTAAGGAAATCCCCGGTGCGGGCTGGGCCGACAATCCATTCCTCGTCGAAACGCTCTGCCAGGCAAAGGCCATCGCTTACTGGCCCAAGCCGTATTATTGCTACCGCGAGGAAACACCCGAAAAGGCGGCCGCCCTGGCAAAGCGTGACCCCTTGATGCCGTTTAATCGCTGGAACGATATGGTCGATATTCTTGAGCGGCTCAACGTCACCGACTCCGCCGTCTGGACACCGCAAATCACACGCGGCTTCACCTATATGGGCATCATGATTGAGCACACCGGAATTGAGGGGCACCCCGAAATCGAGCGGGCAATCCACAAGATGTTCGAACGCATGCCGCAAGAGCTGGTATTTGCCAATCCTCGCGTTACCCCTGCGGCCAAAAAGCTCTATGCCGAGTATATGGGCATCGCCAACCCTAAAATCAGCTACTGCGCATACGCCAAGGACCTCATGGGAGAGGGCCTGTATAACGTATGGAACAAGGGGCCCAGGCAGACTCTAAAAATGATCACATCGCACTTCGGTTCATACAACGCGCGCGCTGGAAAATAGTCTGATGGGCAGAAAAGCAAGCAGAAATACCTCCATCGAGGCGCTGCGCTTGGTCGCGGTCGCCGGGATTGCGATATTCCACACGTTTCAGTGGACATTCCAAGCCGTCTGCACCGGCCTACCGGAATACGCGCCGCTCGCTGTCTTCCCTTACTCCGGCGCGCTCGGCTTTATCAACCTGCTGGGCTGTTGGGCCAACGAGGTCTTCTTTATGATCTCGGGGTACTTCTTTATTCCCTCGGCGGTACGCGCCCTTCAAAACGGGTCTTCCGCGCAGTGCCTCGTTTATAAATCGTTTACACGGTTAAAGAAAATCGTCTTACCCACGCTCTTTTATTGCACCGCGTGCCTGTTTGTTTCAATGTACGTCTATCCCCTACCCGAAATCTCGCTGCACGAGATTGGCTGGCTTACGTTGGGCATCGAGTTTATCTGGGTCTACGCCGCCTCCGTATTGCTTGTACCGATGATTGCGCTGGCAAGGCAGCGAATCGGCAGCAAAAGGGCCCGTTTGTCGTAGCACTTCTCGTGCTCGCAACATTTGGAATCAACTGCTACATCGCGGCGGCGACAAACGAAGCTGCCGGTATCGTTTTGTGGCGCAAGCTCATGAGCGCCGTTACCTACCTGGTCGCGTTTATTGCAGCTGGAGAATTGCGCTTTGTCCTCGAATGCCACGGTAACGCATACGGCGCTCAAAAATCCAAAATTGTACTCATCGGACTCGCCGCCGCCACCATCGCGCTCGAGCTTCTGCTATCGGCAAATAGCCAGTACGACGCGCTCTGGAAGCTCTCCTACAAGTCAACTTCCGTCATATCCTTTATCTTGGCCGCCGCATCCGTTGCCGCCGCAGCGCTCCAGCAGCCGCACCACGAAATCCCAGCTGCAGACAAGACAATCATGTCTCTCGCCGCAGGAACGCTCGCTTTCTACGCCGTACAGTCGTTTACCTGCAACGTCTGGCGACCCATCTTTGACAAAGCAATCTACACGATGGCGACAGGCATCCAAACGGGAGAGCCCCGTCCAGCAGCCGCCATCTTGCTCGGAATCCTTATGAGCCTTTGCCTCGCGCTTGTCCTACTCCTCATGGATATCGTTCGCAGGACTGTGGTCGACGCCATCAAGGCCCGCATGAACAGCTAATCTGCCTTCCGACTCCGCAGGTCCCGAAGCGCGCTTGCGCCCGAAGCAAATAACATCGCAAAGACAATCGCCCAGTTCTTGCAGCCAAATACCGGAATATGAACGATCGCATGGTCATGCATAACAACGAAATAACCCAGAACAACAACCAGGGGCAGTGCCATGAGCAGCGACTGAATCAACACTTTGCGACGACGACCGCCCTGCACGCCGCTCCGTATCGAGCAAACGAGCACGGCAATCCAGATCACCAATACGGCAGCAAACGAAACAAGACAAACGATGTTCGAGATCATCGCATAACCAGCAGTTGAGCAAATGGCGAACAGCTGCGGGCTCATGCAATAAAACTCCTTCAAAATCTGAGGCCAGTCAGCTTGGGGCAACAGTGACGAAGTCCCATGCGCAGACCAAAGACCCATCTCGCCCAGAACGTTCGAAAAGACCTCGTCCCAGCCCAGCACAAATGCCGCGACAACCCATTTCATCGCCCAGGTAAACACAAACGAAAGCCCAAACCCAAAGAGCGCCTGCAGCATCGTGACGACGCAGCGCTTGGGGCGCTCACCCTCGGGGAGCGCAATGAAGGCGAAAAAACAATGCAGGGCGACAACTGCGGCAGGAATCGTAAGGAAGTCCAAAAACGAAAATGCCGCGCCGGTCGCTATGGACCACAGGACAAGGCGGCTCGTGAACGCACGCTCACTCGATGCAGAACTCAAACGAAGGCTCATGCAAGACATCATGATGAGCGCCACAAAGAACGAGATGCACAGCAGTAGATCACCGATATAATTGAAAAACAGATTGGTCGAGAACAACAGGATTGCAAGGAAACCCAACGTCACTGACATTGAAAACCGCTTCCGCAAGGCAACGTAAGCGCAAGCGGAGCCGGCAATCGCCAGGGCAGCCGCGGGCACCATGACAACATCGATACCGCCAATAAACAGGCAGACATTCGTAAGGAGCTGCCATCCATGCCAATACCGGTAGTACTGCTGATGCGTAATCTCGCCGGCTTTCGTAACGTCATCAATCTCGGCAACAGCCATCGTCTTAAACGGAGAACCTTGGTCCTTTTGCCGTGCGACTTCAATGATAAAGCGATTGTTATCAAAGCAAACAGGGCCAGCTGCAACACGGTGGTCGTAGACATACATGTCAGACAACAGGGCCGAGGACTCCGAACCCTGCGCATGCGACTCGATAACGGGCCTCGGCAGGCAATTCGCCGCGGTATTGCTCAGGACAAATGCGACCTGAAGAACCAAAAACAGAAACATGACCTTGAAGGGAAGGCTATCTGCAAAGGAGGTTAAACGAGTTTTATTCACAGGGCATCCAAACACAAAGATCGCGTCCACAGGAATCGGCACCTATGTAATACCACAATATGCGCGTGCAACCTCGCCACGCCCGCACGTCAACAAGGCTTGTAGCAAACGTTCTTGGTGATTAGCGGAACATTACCCGCGGGCGCCCGCCTACGCTTACAATAGTCGTGTCCCATGGGACACATTGTTTATTCCGCAGGGCCGATACGCTGCCCACGCGAAAGGATATTCTCGTTCATGACTTCCACCCTTCCCGCCCCCATCGACAAGCTCGCCATCGTTGTCGTTACGTACAAACGCCAGGAGCTCTTGGCCAACCTGTTCGACTCTATGACCGAGCTCACGGCCGCACCTTGGCGCATCGTGATCGTCGATAACGAGAATTCGCGCGAGACCGAGGTCATGTGCACCGCATTTAACGAGCGCTTGGCCAACCTGTGGGGCATCGACACTGAGCAGCCCGATGCAAAGGGTGGCACCGACCGTGTCATCTACGCGCCGCAACTCGAAAACGGCGGCGGCGCGGGCGGCTTCTCCGCCGGCACCAAATGCGCCTACGACCTAGGCGCCCAGTGGTTCTGGGTGATGGACGACGACGTGCTCGTCATTCCCGAGGGCATCGAGCGCCTTGCCAAGTGGACCGACCGCTACGACGTCATCCAGGGCTCACGCCTAGACTTCGACGGTGGCGCGTTCTTTTGGCAGTACCAGCTGATCCTTTCGCTTGGTATCCCCAATCCCATCGCCAAGTGGGACTTGGGCCCCGAGGGCTATCGTCCTATGAACCAGTTGTGCTTTGAGGGCGGCCTGTTCTCGCGTCGCGTTGTCGACAAGATCGGCCTGCCCGACGCGCGCTTCTTCATCTATGGCGACGACGCCTGCTACGGCTATGTCGCCAGCCAGCACTTCCCCGCCGCCGTGGTCGCCGACGTGGTGCTCAAGCGCGCCCGCGCCGTCTCCAACTGGGACATCGCCGGCAAGCGCCAACTCAACTCCACGAGCGACACCAACCGCTACTACATCATGCGCAACCGCGGTTATCTGGCACGCTACATGCAGATCTACGGCGACTACCACCCAGTGCTGTTCCGTCTGGGCAACGCCGCGACCTTCTGCAAGGAATTCATTCGCCTGGCCGCCGTTGACAAGTGCTTTAAGACCGGCATTCCGGCGCTGCGCCGCGGCATGAAGGACGCCCGCAAGATCGTTAAGGATCCCAACTGGAAGCCCATGCCGCCCATGAAGGACACCGAGTAACGGAAGCCGGAAACACCTCAGCGCTTAAAGCCGCTGGTACACCGTAGCCACATGCTGTCCATCAAACCCAAACCCCCAGCGCATGCGACCAACGCCGGGTCGCGGCACACGGATTTCGTCGATGCCGTCGCGCTCTATGTCGAGCAGCGCCTGCACGGCCAGCAATTCCAGGCCCAGCGCATCCACACCGGGGTCATACATCATGTTGATCGTTATCAGCGAACGTTCATCGAGCATACCGATCGTATCGGCTATGTCGAACACGGCGCCCGTGGGAAAAACCTGGATGTCCCAGCGATCCGCGCCACACTTTCGCCTCGAAGCAGGATTGGCATAGCCCGGCAATCCAAAGCAGAGCCCCTGCAAGAGCAGATGATATAGCAGCGGCTTATCTGGGTTGGTCTCACCGATACCCGCATCCCCCAGGATGCGGCTTAGCGTCCGCCTCACGGTATCCTCGTTCCCATGGCACAGCCCGTCGCGAAACGCATCGACGTCTCGAATGTCTTCTGCAGCGCACTCAAACCACTCAATAATCACTAGACGCAAGGCCTGGCGAAGCTCGTTATTGGGCAATCGCAAAGCACGGAGGCGATCGCCATGCTCTGGCTCCTCAGTCATATCCGTCGTGAGAAAACCGGACAGATACAGCGCTGTCCACATGCCATCGTCAGGCGAGACATCTGGCTCCGCAGTGCCCAAACAAAGCGGGACCTCAGCGCACCCATGGGCCTCGAGCAAATCAAACAAGACCGAAAGGCGGTCGAGATTCCACCCGGCAACTACCCTACTCAGGCAATCGGCATATCCATACAGATCGGCACGCACAGGCGCCGTGCAGCCTCGGCCCAGAAAACCGATCACACGCTCTGGACTCGAGCAATAGGCCCTGCCAAACCGATACCCCTCGAGCCATTCACGCACATCATCCAGGTATTCCTCGCGCCCAGCATGATTCAACAGAGCCTGGACCTCGGCATCCGAAAAGCCGAACCAACGGTCACACCACGTCGAAAGCGGCGTCGTCAGACAATACGAGCAGCCATGCAAAGAAAGCGCCGCTTCGGCAGGGCCGGGATACTCCCCCATCAGACACGTCAGCCGCAACGAATCGCGCGCAGTGGCAATGGCGTCAAACAGCACACGGTCAAGTAGTTCTGCCGGATCGGCGTCGGAAGCGTCCCTCGCGCTCGCGCGGCGAGACCACGCCGCATCGTACCCATCAACGAGCAATACAACCTGCTCATCGCAGGCAATCTCCAGCAGCTCTATGAGCACACCGAGCACCGAGTCAACCTCGTCCTCGCTCGCCGCGCCACGCGCAACGCGTTCGATGTGACGCACCTTGTCTCGAGCTAAATCAGGAGCCACCAAAAGCGCCAGCAAGCGGGCGCACTCGCCCGAAAGAGCATCGCGCACGACGCCGGCAATAGCGGCGCCACGCCTCGTAGCGCCAGAAATGTCCAGCGATATCACCGGATAGCAAGCATACTCATCCCGATAGCGCCCGCCGTCTGCATCCCAAATCTGAGCATCGGCAAACGAGATCCGACCGGCGCGACCGACCGCCGGACGCTCCAGAAAAGCCTTGAGCATCGACAAGTTCATGCTCTTGCCAAAACCCTCGGGTCGACAGCACACCACAACGGACGCGTCGCAGTCCAACACATCGGCAATAAACACGGTCTTGTCAACCAGCATGCAGCAACCAAGGGCCTCCGCATAGTCGTGCATGCCAATGGGCAAAACCGCATCGTCGGCACAGCCGATCAAGCGCACGCCAAAGCCGGCATCACAACCATTATTCGCCTGTTCAGGCACCAAAACGTTCCCCCTAAATCGCAACACGATGCCAATTGTAATGACCGCCTCGCGCGTACCGACGACGCCGTGCGAACATATCGGGCAACGGTAGCAACAAGAGGTGTGAGGGAGCATAACTAATCGTTGCACAACAAAACGGGGCCCGATGCATTCGCACCGGACCCCGTCCCAACTCTTTAGTTATCTAGCAACCAAGAGGCTACTCCTCCGAGCCGTCCTCCCCAGAAGCTTTCTTCTGCTGATCGAGCTTATGCTTACCACTTACGATAGACGTGGCACCCAGCGTGGCCAAGCTTGCACTGGCAAGGCTCGCCATCACAATCAGATCGCCCGTCTTGGGCATGTTGCCGCCCGAGGACTTGGTCGTGGTAGTGGTCGTAGTCGTCGTGGTCACCGTTTTGGAGTCATTTTGCTCCTGGACCTGGTTGTCGGTGCTGCCCTTACCGCTGTTCTCGCCCTGCTGCTTTCCGCCCTCGGTCTTGCTCTCGTCCTTCTTCTGAGCGGACTTGTCGCTCTTCTCCTCAGAGCTAGAACCCTTATCGGATTCGGTCTTCTCGGAAGCCTTGTCCTTGGAGTCGCCCTTTGCGGCTTCGATCTTTTCCGTGGAAACCTGATCAGAGTTGCCCTTGTTCTGGGTCGAGCCGTTATTGACGCCAGCCATCAGCGAAGAGCCCAGCGTAGAACCAAGCTGCTCGGAGAAAGAAGGCTTCTTGTCCGGCGAAGCAACGGGAACGTCCGGCGCCTTATTCGAGTCATCCTTGGAAGCATCGGAACCAGGGGTTGCGTCAGAGCCGGAGCCGTTGTTAGAGCCGGTGCCAACGGACGAATCGCTCGAGCCGGTGGATGAGTTAGAGGTGCCAGCGCCGGTCGAACCAGAAGCGTCGCTGTCCGTATTGCCGGCAGAGCTTGAAGACGAATCGCCCGCAGCAGAGCCGTTTGAATCGGAGCCGTTCGAGGTAGAGCCGTTGTTGGTAGTGCCACCAGCAGAGCCATCACCGTCAGCACCGGTCGAGGGCGCATCCATCCTGTCATCGTTGGCATCGTCGCTCGAGTCGTCATTCGAATCAGGCGTCGGCGAGGGCGCCGGCGTGGGCTCGGGCTGCACGGGCGTCGCAGCGGCAGCGGCCTCGTCCTCGGCGATATAAACCAAGCAGTCCTTCAGCTCGTTGCGGTAGCGGTTCTTCCAGCCCTCATGATACTGGGGCTGGCTCGAATACTTGGTCGCCACGTTATTGACCACACTGTTGGAAAGCGCCGTCACAAACTCGCGATCAGTCATACTGTTAGAAAGGTTTGCCCAACGGAAGAAGTCCCTGCAACCACCGGTGCCGCACATGTTGGTGATGCTCCACACCATGCCCTTAACGCAATCGGCACGGCCCGAAATATCAATGCCCAGGCCGCTCTTGAGCCACGCCTCGGTCACCGCATAGTACGAGTTGTACGCATACGCATCCTGCAGAGCCGAGAACTCAACAGGGTCGGTGTTATAAGCACCTTGGAAGGCATCCTGCGCGATATGGCCCAGCTCGGTGAGCTGGCCGTTCTCGTACATGGCATTGCTCGCGTTGGAAATCTCGCTGCCTCGATCAATCGCATCCTTGAGCATGCTGTATTTTTCGGGGTTGTAGTTGTAGGCCTGCTTCATAAACGGAATGAGCGACCATCGGCGGTCGAACTGGTAATAACCCAGCGCGTTATAGCCGTCGCCATACGAAAAGCCCTGGTTATAGTTGCCGTGGCTCTCGTACTTGGTAAAGTACTTCATCTCGGGGGTCACGTTAACAAACGAAACGCCCTGGACCGACCTCAGCACGCCCGAGAAGGACTGCTGGGTATAGAGACCCTTATCGATATCGGTCGCATCCGAGGCAACGCCCGGCGTGGGCTCCTCGGCAGCGGCGGGTGCCGGCGCGGAAACGGCGCCAAACGAAAGCGCCAGCGTCAGGCCCGCGACAATAGCAGAATGCTTGGGCTGCATAAGATCCTCCCTGCATTGGTGTAGTTAAAGTGCAGTTTGCAAAGATAGAATTAAGTATTGCAGCTCACCCGTTGTTGCACAACAACCCCTCGGTAGACGGCAACAACCCTCCGCGAAATCCGCGAAATCTAAAGGAATTAAACAAACTGGTCGTCGGGCACCAGAAGAAGATCGCCGTAGCGTCCCATCAGCCCGTCTCTCAACCGACAGAAAGCGGGGATATAGACGTTTAAGATACGCTGAATCAAATCTTGAGCGAGCTTGTTGTCATAGATATGGACGTTCGTATTGCGGTCTCTGAGCATATCTAGCCATGCCGCCTCATCAATAAAGTCGTAGAATCGGTAGGCTTCCTTCAAGATGGCACGAGGAGACCCCGATGCAGCAAGCGTGGCGCCCTCATACTCGAGCAGACGTTTAAGGAGCTTCCAGCTCAGTTCAAACTGAAGGTTGAACTTATTAATCAATCCACTCTGAACAAAATCATTGCTAAGATCCTGATTGGGTGCATCCTCAAGATTCGCCAAGGCGCTGGCAAAGTTCTCATATTTTTTCATACAGAATCACACCATCCCTGGCAATTTCATCGAGCAATTGCTGCGATAAGGACTCATCCAGATTGACGACGTCTATATCTAAAAGAGTATCAAGACGCTCCTCTATCAGATATGAGAAACGGTCGAAATCCCGGCAACCTGCTACAGCAATATCAATATCGCTCTTAGGCAAGTTGTCACCGCGGGCACGAGAACCAAACAGCACAACCCTCTCGGCGTCACATTCCCGAGCAAAAATCTCAATTTGCTTGTACACCTTGTCGAGAGATACCATCTGCAGCCCTACAGCTTAATGTCGAAGTTGATCTCGGGGACGGCAGCAAGGTCGGCCAACGTCACGCCGTCGACGTACTTTTCGATCACGTCGTCCAGACCGCGCCAGAATTTGACGGTCGAGCAAAGATCGCTGCGGGCGCAGCTGTTGTCGATGCCATCGCACGCCACCGGAGCCGTGCTGCCTTCGACGGCGCGCAGGATGTCGCCGGCACGCACCTCGGCCGGGTCCTTGGCCATCATGTAGCCGCCGCCCTTGCCGCGCACGCTCTTAAGTAGGCCCGCCTTCATGAGCGGACGAACCAGCTGCTCCAGATACTTTTGCGAGATACGCTCGCGGTCGGCGACCTCGCGCAGAGCGATCTTGCCCTCGGCGTCGCCCAGCGCTGCGATATAGATCATCAGTCGGAGGGCATAGCGGCCCTTAGAAGAAATGAGCATACCTACCCTCCCATCGCATCTTGGACAACATAACCAGGTTTGTTTGTCCCAAATCTTAAGTAAGTGGGACAAACACAACAGGTTATTTTGTCCCACATCTAGAAAAGTCGAGTGGATTAGTCGGGTTTTCCCTTGACTAACGCCGAACCCATAGTAACTTTATTCCGAGAAGATTCCTAGGGTTTAGCACACCTATGAGTACACCATATACAGAGAGGGACAGCATGAGCGCAAATCCGCTGCTTTCCATCGAAGGTCTGACCGCCTCCGTGGACGAGAAGACCATCCTCCACAACGTCAACCTCAACGTCGCCGCCGGCGAGACCCACGTGCTGATGGGCCCCAACGGCGCCGGCAAGTCCACCCTCGGCCACCTGGTCATGGGCGACCCCGTCTACACGGTCAACGACGGACGTATCGTCTTTGACGGCCAGGACATCACCGAGCTCACCACCGACAAGCGTTCGCGCGCCGGCCTGTTTCTGAGCTTCCAGGCCCCGGTCGAGATCCCGGGCGTGCCGCTGTCGAGCTTTTTGCGCGCCAGCATCGCCGGCCGCCCCGGCCTGGAGATGAAGGGCAAGGAGTTCCGACGTCGCGTCAAGGAGCTCGCGGCCGAGCTTAACATGGATACCTCCTACCTCAACCGTGAGCTGGGCGTGGGCTTCTCGGGCGGCGAGAAAAAGAAGGTCGAGATGCTCCAGCTTCTGCTGCTGCAGCCCAAGCTCGCCATCCTAGACGAGACCGACTCCGGCCTGGACGTCGACGCGCTTTCCACCGTCAGCCACGGCATGGACGCCTACCGCAAGAGCTGCGACGGCTCCATGCTCATCATCACGCACAACACGCGCATCCTGGAGCACTTGGATGTCGACCGCGTCCACGTTATGGTCAAGGGTCACATCGTGCGCGAGGACGACGCCTCGCTCATCCCCTGGATCGACAAGAACGGCTTTGAGACCTTTGAGCGCGAGGCCGCCGAGCAGCGCGCCCAGGCCGAGGCCGCCGCTGCCGAGCAGCAGGCGTAAAGGGGCGACGTAATGACCAAGAACCGCACCGAGGTCGCGGACATCGACCGCAGCCTCTACGACTTCACCTATGGCGAGGAGGGATTCGAGCGCCTCGACGCCGGCATCACGCCCGACATCGTGCGCGAGATCAGCGCCAAGAAGGACGAACCGCAGTGGATGCTCGACCTGCGCCTCAAGTCCCTCGAGATCTTCAACCGCTTCCCCGATCCGACGTGGGGCCCCTCCATCGAGGGCCTGGACATGGACAACATCGTCACCTACGTCAAGCCCAACACCGACCAAAAGCACGACTGGGAGTCGGTGCCCGACGACATCAAGAACACCTTTGAGCGCCTGGGCATCCCCGAGGCCGAGCGCAGCTACCTGGCGGGCGTCGGCGCGCAGTACGACTCCGAGCTGGTCTACCACAACATGCAGGACACCGCGTCCAAGATGGGTATCGTCTATTCCGGCATCGAGGAGGCCCTGCACGACCCGCAGTGGGAGCCGCTCATCCACGAGAAGTTTATGACGCTCATCCCGCCCACCGACCACAAGTTTGCGGCCCTGCACGGCGCCGTATGGTCGGGCGGCTCGTTTGTCTACGTGCCCAAGGGCACCAAGTTGGACTTCCCGCTGCAGAGCTACTTCCGCCTTAACGCCAAGGGCGCCGGCCAGTTTGAGCACACGCTCATCATCGTCGAGGACGACGCCGACCTGCACTTCATCGAGGGTTGCTCCGCGCCCAAGTACAACGTTGCCAACCTCCACGCCGGCGCCGTCGAGCTCTTTGTGGGCAAGCGTGCGCACCTGCGCTACTCGACCATCGAGAACTGGTCCAAAAACATGTACAACCTCAACACCAAGCGTGCGCGCGTGGACGAGGATGGCGACATAGAGTGGATCAGTGGCTCCTTCGGCAGCCACGTGGGCTACCTCTACCCCATGAGCGTGCTCAACGGCCGCCGCGCCCGGTCGAGCTTTACCGGCATCACCTTTGCCGGCGCCGGGCAGAATCTCGACACCGGCTGCAAGGTCGTGCTCAACGCCCCCGAGACCTCGGCGACCGTCGAGACCAAGGGCATCTCCAAGAGCGGCGGCATCCAGACGTTCCGCAGCTCTATTGTGGCGACACCCAAGGCCGAGGGTTCCAAGGCAACCGTGAGCTGCCAGTCGCTGATGCTCGACGACCAGAGCCGCTCCGACACCATCCCCGCCATGGACATCCGCGCCAAGAACGTCGACATCGGCCACGAGGCCACCATCGGCCGCATCGGCGACGACAAGGTGTTCTACCTGATGAGCCGCGGCATCTCGGAGGAAGAGGCCCGCACCATGATCGTCAACGGCTTTGCCAACCCGGTCTCCAAGGAGCTGCCGCTGGAGTACGCCGTCGAGATGAACAACCTGATCAAGCTCGAGATGGAAGGAGCGATCGGATAATGAAACAGGAAACCAACACCGCTGCTACCACACTCGAGCAGGTCAACGCGATGCCCGCAGCAACCTGGGGCTGGTTGAAAATGAACCAGACCAAGCTCGAGCTCTCTGACGAGCTTGTCGCCGCTCCCGCCGATGCCGTTGAGGTCGAAGGCTTGGGCGAACAGTTTATTGGCGTGACAGACGCGTTCGACGCCGCCATGGAAGCCATGGCCGAGCGCTTCCCCGAGCGCCGTACCGCTGCCCCCGGTGATGCCGCCGACCGCGCCCGCATCACGCCCGAGACCGAGCTCGACGTGCCCGCCACCTCTGTCTACCAGGCCGGCGCCATCAAGCTCGAGGAGGAGCTCTCCCCTGCCGAGGCCTTCGAGACCGGCATGGGCGAGGCTGCCTATGCGTATCTGACCGAGCACGCCACCAAGCGCATCGTCATCGATGTTCCCGCCTACCAGCACGCCGCCGTTACCGTGCGCGTGAGTGGCGTCGACGCAGCGGCTGCGATTGCCGCCATCGACGTCGTCGCCCGCCCGCAGGCAACGCTCGACCTCGCCCTAGCCCTGGACTCCCCCGTTGCCGGCGAGGGCGTCGTGGGCTCCGTGCTGCGTGTGTGCGCCCACGAGTACGCCACCGTCAACGTGACCTGCACGCAGACACTCGACGACAGCTGGATCGCACTCGACGACACCGGCCTGTTCCTAGACGAGGGCGCGCGCGTCAACGTGCAACACACCGTCCTGGGTGCCGGCGCCAGCGCCACCGGCCTTGCCGGCGACCTGCTGGGCGATACCGCCAAGGTCACCATCGATACTGACTACCTGGGCGCCCGCGAGCAGGTACGCGACTTTAACTACGAGCTGCGCCACCGCGGTCGCAAGACCGAGTGCGAAATCGACGCCAACGGCGTGCTGACCGGCACGTCCAAGAAGGTCTACCGCGGCACCATCGACCTCGTGCACGGCTGCAAGGGTGCAACCGGCACCGAGCGCGAGACGGTGCTTTTGGCCAACAAGGGCGTCGACAACAAGACCGTTCCCGTCATCCTCTGCGACGAGGACGACGTCGCCGGCAACCACGGCGCCACCATCGGTCACGTCCGCGACGAGCAGCTGTTCTACCTCGCCTGCCGCGGCCTTGACCAAAACGCCGCCGAGGACCTGTTCATCCGCGCCAAGCTGGAGGACGCCGCGCTTTCCGCCACCGACGAGCGCACCCGCGCCGCCGTCGTCCGCCTGGGCAACAACCTGATCGACAACTTTGAAGAGGAGCTCGCATGATCGACACCGAGCACGTTAAATGCGACACCTGCACCGCCCCCGAGCCCATGGAGCTCGACGCCAGCGACGAGGCTTCGCGCGGCTGGCCCACCGTAGATATCGAGACCAACCCCTACAAGGGCCAGTTCCCGCTGTTCCAGCAGCACCCCGAGATCGCCTTCCTCGATAGCGCCGCCACCGCGCAGCGCCCTGCCTGTGTGCTCGACGCCGAACGCGACTTCTACCAGCGCATGAACGCCAACCCCCTGCGCGGCCTGTACTCGCTGTCCGTCGAGGCCACCGACGCCATCGCGAAGGTCCGCCAACAGATCGCCGATCTCATCGGCGCCCCCAGCGCCAACGAGATCGTCTTCACCCGCAACACGAGCGAGTCGCTCAACCTGGTCGCCAAGAGCTTTGCGTCCACAGTGCTCGAACCGGGCGACGAGGTCGTCATCACCATCATGGAGCACCACTCCAACCTGATTCCGTGGCAGCAGGTCTGCCGCGAGACCGGTGCCAAGCTCGTCTACCTCTACCCCACCAAGACCGGCCAGCTCACGACCGAGGAGGTTCTGGCCAAGGTGGGCCCCAAGACCAAGATCCTGGCCGTGGGTCAGGTCTCTAACGTCCTGGGCGTCGAGAATCCGGTCAAGAACCTCGGCAAGCTCGTGCACAAGTACGGCGGCTATCTGGTCGTCGACGGCGCACAGTCGCTGCCGCACATGCCAGTCAATGTGGCCGATCTGGGCGCCGACTTCTTTGCCTTTAGCGCGCACAAGGCCATGGGCCCCATGGGCATCGGCGTGCTGTGGGGCAAGATGGACCTGCTCAACGCCATGCCGCCCATGCTTACCGGCGGTGAGATGATCGACTCGGTTACCGAGCAGGACGCCGTCTGGGCGCCCGTTCCCGAGAAGTTCGAGGCCGGCACGCAGGACGCCGCCGGCATCTTCGCCACGGGCGCGGCGCTTGACTACCTGGTCAACACGGTAGGCTACGAAAACATCCAGGCACGCGAGCAGGCACTCGTCCACTACCTGATGGGCGAGCTCATGCAGCTCGACTTTGTCCAGATCATCGGCTCAATCTATTGGGATAACCACCACGGCGTCGTGAGCTTTAATGTCAAGGGCATCCACCCGCACGATGTCGCGAGCATCATGGACATGGACGGCGTCTGCATCCGCGCCGGTCACCACTGCGCGCAGCCGCTGCTCACCTGGCTGGGCGTCGAGAACCTCGCCTGCTGCCGCGCCAGCGTGGCCTTCTACAACGACAAGGCCGATATCGACAAGTTCATCGCCGGCCTGCATCACGTTTGGAGCACGTTCAATGGGTAATCTGTACACCTCCACCACATTTATGGAGCACAACTCGCACCCCGACTACAAGTACGAGATGGATGCCCCCACGCACGAGCACGACGGCATCAACCCCAGCTGCGGAGACGAACTCACTCTGCAGCTACGTGTCGAGAACAACGTGATCGAGGAGGCCTCCTTTACCGGTCACGGCTGCGCCATCAGCCAGGCAAGCGCCGACATCATGGCCGACCTCATCACCGGCGAGACCGTCGAGGAAGCTCACCGCCTGGCAGAGCTCTTCCTCGCCATGATCCGCGGCGAGCAGCTCTCCGAGGAAGACCTGGAAGACCTAGACGAAGCCGCCCAGCTCCAGGACATCTCGCACATGCCCGCCCGCGTCAAATGCGCCGAGCTCGCCTGGCGCACCCTCGACGGCATGCTCACGGGACAAAATAATCAGTAGTATTTGTCCCAAATTTTATATCTGATTTTTGATTATCCGCATAAACACTATACTTTCAAGCATTT
>ERZ839767.2092-NODE-2092-length-27501-cov-3.851344_pt1 | contig 27501 bp, 20 predicted proteins | sample MGYA00519879_ERZ839767 | MGnify/ENA primary metagenome ERZ839767 (study PRJEB31850, sample SAMEA3708852) | human gut metagenome | biome: human gut; feature: human-associated habitat; material: faeces | place: China | collected 2014 ... | reverse complement strand
AGTACAGTTTGGTGGACAGACAGCTATCAAGCTTACGGAAGCACTTATGAAGATGGGTGTACCTATTCTTGGTACAAGTGCGGAAGATGTAGATGCTGCCGAGGATAGAGAGTTATTTGATGAAATTCTTGAAAAATGTGAGATTCCAAGAGCTAAAGGTCAGACAGTATTTACTGTAGAAGAGGCTTTAAAGGCAGCCAACGAACTTGGCTATCCTGTACTCGTAAGACCTTCATACGTACTTGGCGGACAGGGTATGCAGATTGCTGTATCAGATGAAGATGTAGTTGAATTCATGAATATCATCAATAGAATTAAACAGGATCATCCAATTCTTGTAGATAAGTATCTCATGGGTAAGGAAATAGAAGTAGATGCTGTATGTGACGGTGAAAATATTCTCATTCCTGGTATCATGGAGCATATCGAGAGAGCCGGAATTCACTCAGGTGACAGTATTTCAGTATATCCTGCAAAGTCACTTACACCTAGAATTACAGACATGATTGTTGATTACACTGCAAAACTTGCACGTTCACTTCACGTAAAGGGCTTAATCAATATCCAGTTTATTGTATACAACGACCAGGTATATGTAATTGAGGTAAATCCTCGTTCAAGCCGTACAGTACCTTATATCAGCAAGGTTACAGGTATTCCTATTGTAAAACTTGCAACAAAGGTAATCACGGGAAGCAAGATTACAGATATGGGTTACGAACCGGGCTTACAGAAGAAATCAGACTACTATGCAATCAAGATGCCTGTATTCTCATTTGAGAAGATCCGTGGTGCAGATATCAGCTTAGGACCTGAGATGAAGTCTACAGGTGAGTGCCTTGGTATTTCAAAAGATTTCGATGAGGCACTTTACAAAGCATTCCAGGGTGCAGGAATATGTCTTCCAAAGCATAAGCAGATTATTATGACTCTCTGCGATGCAGATAAGGAAGATGGTGTAGATATAGCACAGAGATTTGAGGCACTTGGATATAAAATTTATGCTTCAAGAGGAACAGCTAAAGTATTGAAGGAACATGGTGTCCATGCAATTCAGGTAAATAAGATTGGACAGGAAGCACCAACACTTCTTGATTTAATTCTTGAACATAAGATTGACCTTGTTATTGATACACCTGAAAATGGTATTGAGAGAGCAAGAGACGGTTTCCTTATCAGACGTTATGCTATTGAGACAGGCGTTCACTGCCTTACTAGTCTTGATACAGCTCATGCACTTATTTCAAGTCTTGAGCATGCATTTAACAATAAGGATCTTTCAATTGTTGATATTGCAGAAATATAAAAATTACATTGCAGACACGTAACAGAGGTGGCGTGTAAAGCTTAAAAGAGGCTGCTTTCATAGGAAGGCAGCCTTTTGAAGTTATAAGATAATCCTGTTGAGACGGGAATAAAGGAGAAAAGATGCTTAATCTGAATATAAATTGCGATATTTTGCAGGAAAAAAATATAGTTAGGTTTAATGGTGCAGCACTTGAACTTATGAGGTATGAGGGGCAGGAAATACAGGTAAATACATATATTTATCTTGAAAAAGACGGTAAAAAATATCAGTTTATAACATATAATCACTGCGATGCACAAAAAAATGTATCGCTTGACAAAAAAATAATATGTGAGGAAATACAAAATTATGAATTTCCGGCAGAAACAAGAAAGAACCAGATAATATATTATCTACCGCCTGAGGGAAAAGAAGAGACAGCACTTACGAAGCTTACAAGAAGACGTGAGCAGGATGATTATGATGGTGCATTTCCGGGAGATAATGTGTCAGGCTGTGAATATTTTGCATGGCTTAATGGTGAGGGTGATGACAATTATATGGTGCTTTTATCAACTAAAAATCTTACAATGGTTTTCAGGCCGCAGTTTATGGATAAATTCGGCATAGATATGCTGGCACAAAGAAATCATGAGTTGTTTGAAAATGTATTTACAGAAGGAAATGTTATAAAATTTGATGGTGCTTTGATGGGAATTGTAAAAATTTCTGATATTTATGCAGTAGAAACATGTATTTACATTGAAAAAGACGGTGAAAAATATGTATACAGATGTCTTGAAAAATTCGATGAATGCCGTGAAGAGATAATTAAAAATACAAGATTTTACCGCGAAATAAGTTTTTGTAAAACGGAAGAATTTGATATTCCGGACGAGTCGGAATATGCGATGCTTGACTGTTATATTTCATATGATGATAAACCGGTTATGATAAAGAAAACAGGCAGGGCACAGTACGGAAAATATGTTCCGTTTGAAGATAAAGATGTAGAGGCAAGAGGCTGTGGATATTTTAATGCAGTGCTTGAAAACCAAGTGGATAAAGACAGTGAAAATATAATTTATCTCACGATTGAGGCATGCCGTAAGACAAGGTATAAAAAGTTGAAAAACATGCTTTGATGTGTTAAAATAAATACAATTTAACATGATTGGAGAACAGTATGGACGCTAGAAGAGCACAGGATTTATTAAAACATATTACACAGGATGAAGATTATGGCTTAAAGGCTATGCAGAAGGCATCACTTGCAGAATGTATATCAATGGTTAATAATGTTCTTCCTGAATGCCAGAAAAAGGCATATGAAGACGGCAATGATAATGATGCGGGCTTTTTTTCAAAGATGACAGAAAATTACAGAGCACTTAAAATTGACAAGATAAAGGAAGAAAATCTTTTATGGATTGCATATACAGATTTGACAGGATATCCGTATATGATTGATGGTGACATGATTGTTATCTATGATTTTGCGGCAGCAAAGCAGATTGAAGCAGACCTCAATAAAGCAGGATACAGAGTTACATTCGGCAATGTTGACAAGGATGCTTTCAAAACAGAGATTGCACATATGTACAGAAACGGTTATAAGAAAATCCGTTTTATGGATGGAAAGATGGAACCTTTTGTTGTAGAAAGAGAAGAGTTATATCCGTATGAAGAATTTTTCAAAGATGATTATATAACTAATCCGGGACTTCAGGCTGCAATGCTCAATTATTTTCAGGAATTCAGAAAGCAGGCTCCGCTTGAAAACAGAGGTGATATATTAAAACGCCGCGAGCAGATTATGATTGATATGATGCTCAATGCTGAATATATGGTTCCTTGTGTTAAGGAAGAGACTGAAGAAGAGGTTGAGATTTCGCATCATTTTATAGACATAACAGACCGTGTTACAGAAAAAGAAGAGGGTGAGCATGTGATTGCCATCCCTGTATTCACAGATGGTTTTGAGATGGACAAGTGTTATGAAGGACATCATGAGAATATGCTCTATAAGTTTGATGAACTCGTATCGCTTATGGATGAGCTTGGAGCTTCAGGCATAATAATCAACTGTCTCGGTATCAGCTATTTTATGAGAACAGCACTTATGAAAAAGATACTTAAATAAATTTTTGACAATTTATATTAAAAATAAAAATAACCCGGAATTATCACAGACTTTGTAAGGCTGTGGATACATTCCGGGTATATTTATGTCTGTGCCTGATTACTTGAGGAAATCCTGACGCATAGGATTAAATACGTCTACAAGTTTTCCTTCTTCAAGACAGGTAACACCATGTTCTACGTTAGATGGCATGTAAACGCTGTCGCCTTTATTTACAATCTTAGTCTCACCGCCGATTGTGAATTCAAAACTTCCCTCAGCAATGTAAGTAATCTGTAAATGCTCATGTTTGTGAAAATTTCCCTTAGAACCTTTCTTAAAAGAAATCTCGCACATCATAAGGTCGTCTGAATAACATAAAATTTTTCTTGTAACTCCCGGTTCGCAGTCTGTAGGAATTACGTCTTTATTAAATCTGAACATAAAAATTCTCCTTTCTAAGTGTCAGTTCTGCAGTTCTGCATTACAACTGCAAACTGATTATTTATACTGTAACCACTATAAAACAAAAAGGGTGAAATAACAATAAAAATATGGTACGATATATTTAAAAAACAGATTTATTGCTTTTTGGAGGAATTTTATGTATTTTTTGTGGCTGGCAGCAGCATTGATATGTTTTGCATATTATATACTTTGTGCATCATATGCAGGTATAGGCTCGTCGTTTATATTTATATGGCTTATAGGAGGTATATTTTTTTCAGTGGTATTCGGAGTAAGATTCGCACATGTAAGGGGAATTATATCTGTATCACATAAAATTTCAACTGCTTTTGCGGCAGTTATGATAATTGGTGTCATATTATTTGTTATATTGGAGTGTCTCGTTATTTCGGGGATGACGGAAAATACAGATGAGGACTGCCGTTATGTAATAGTTCTCGGATGTCAGATAAGAGGTGACAGAATAACAAGGTCATTAAGGAAAAGGCTTGACAAAGCTTATGATTACGGCAAAAAACATGAAGATGCGGTTATAATTGTATCAGGTGGTAAAGGTAATGGCGAAAATACGACAGAAGCAGAAGCTATGTTTAACTATCTCGTTGAAAAAGGAATCAGCCCTGAAAGAATCATACAGGAAGATAAATCTTACAATACAGACCAGAATATGAGATACAGTGCAAAACTGATGGATGATACAACAGCAAAGACAGCCATTGTCACAAGTAATTTTCATGTATACCGGGCAAAAAAGCTGGCTGCGGCAAAAGGCATAACAAATACTTATGGAATTGCCGCAGGCAGCGATAAAGTTCTTATAACTAATTATATGGTAAGAGAAGCTATAGGAATATTAAAGGATTTTATCTGCCATAATTTTTAGATGGAAAAAGGTGCGTATATGAATATTTGCACCTTATTTTGCAAAAAATTCAGCTACTTTGCCGGATATGTCAATTCCTTTGGCATATCCTTCATCATACATATTAAGAATTTTTTCTTTGTCTTTTTCAAGTCTTGAAAAACCTTCTGTTGAGTCAGGTCGTATGACAATAACCTTGCCCTCTTTTTCAAGACGTCTTAATTTTTTCAGGCTGTGATTGTATCTTCCGGCACGTTTCACAAGGTCTATCGCGATATTAGGATAGCGGTGATAAGCTCTTGCCATAGCTTTTGTAGATGATGTTGTTGATTTTTTATATCCTGATTCTCTTGTCAGGACTACAACAACTCTGTCACAGCCGTCTTCAAATGCTTTTTCATATGGAATTGAGTCACTCAGACCACCATCAAGGTAAGGTGTGTCATTAATATATATATTAGGAAAAAGAATTGGAAGGGCACATGTCGCTTTAAGGATAAGATTGCTGCGGTCGGCTGTTGTGTATTTCATATATTCAGGTTCACCTGTTAAAACATTTGTCACAACAGCATAAAATTCACCATGGAATTTGTCAAATTCGTCATAATCGAATGGAACAAGTTTATTAGGGATTGTGTCATATGCAAAATCGAGTCCGTAATAACATTTATTTTTGGGATTAAGAAAATTATTGATACCCATATAACGCTTATCATCGCAGTAATCAAGGATGATTTTCAAATTCCGGCCAGGCTGTCTTGAGGCGTATGAAACGCCATATGCAGCACCTGCGGAAACACCTATTATGTAGTCAGGCATAATATTTTTTTCAAGAAAAGCATCCATTACGCCGCATGAAAATATAGTCCTGAAAGCACCGCCTTCAAATACGATTCCAGTTTTCATAAATCAAGATTCTCCTTATTTTTGATAAAACTATTTTCGTCTTAAAATGATTTAATGTCAATAGACATTTTGACAATCTTACTTTATAATAAAATTGAAGTTACAATAGTTTTTGGAATAGAGGAATTGGTAAATGACAGATAATAATATTCACAGAGCAAATAAACGCGGAATGGTTCTTGCGATTGACATGGGAAATACTAATATAGTTATCGGTTGTATAGATGATGATAAAGTTTATTTTGAAGAGAGACTGGCAACAGATCTGAAAAAGACAGAACTTGAGTATGTAGTTCTTATAAAGACAGTGCTTGAACTTTATGGAATAGACAGCAGCCAGATAAGCGGTGCTATAATTTCATCGGTTGTGCCACAGCTTGTAAATATAATCCGTGAAGCAGTCGAGAAGCTTATTGATATAACACCGATGGTTGTTGGACCGGGAGTGAAGACAGGACTTAATATACATATGGATGAGCCAAGACGTGTCGGAAGTGACCTGATTGTTGATGCAGTTGCAGCAATAAAAGAATATGGTGCACCGGTAATGATTATTGATATGGGTACAGCGACAACAATTTCGATTGTTGATGATAAAGGCAGCTATGCCGGAGGAGTCATTCTTCCGGGAATACGTGTATCGGTTGATGCACTTGCATCAAGAACAGCACAGCTCCCGCGTATAAGCCTTGAAGCTCCCGGACATGTAATCGGCAAGAATACGCTTGACTGCATGAAGAGCGGTGTGGTTTATGGCAATGCGTCATGTATAGACGGAATGATAGACAGAATGGCAGATGAAATCGGAATTCCGCTTGCATCAAAGGAAAATCCGCATGGAATCAAGGTGGTTGCAACAGGTGGACTGTCGAGGGTGATTGTGCCGGAGTGCAGACATGATATAATAGTTGACCATGCATTGTTATTAAAGGGTCTGAAGATAATATATGATAAAAATGTAGAATGATTTGTATTTATGCGGCAGGCCAGGTAGATATGTGACGGTATGAATTCCGGTATCAGCCGCATGATAAGGGAGAGAAAAGATATGTTAAAAGGTAAAAATGTGATTCTTGGAGTCACAGGAAGTATAGCAGCATACAAAATAGCAAGTCTTGCAAGTGCATTAAAAAAGCTTTCGTGTAATGTTGATGTAATTATGACAGAAAATGCATGTAATTTTATTAATCCGATTACATTTGAGACACTTACGGGAAATAAATGCCTTGTAGACACATTTGACAGAAATTTTCAGTACAGCGTAGAACATGTTTCACTTGCAAAGAAAGCAGATTTATTTCTTGTCGCTCCTGCATCGGCGAATTTTATCGGCAAAGCAGCAAACGGTATAGCTGATGATATGCTTACGACAACATTTATGGCATGTGAGTGTAAAAAAATAGTTTCACCGGCTATGAATACGAGGATGTTTAACAATCCGGTTGTCAAAGACAATATGAAAAAACTTGAAAGTTATGGTATTGATGTTATAAATCCAGCAAGCGGATATCTTGCATGTGGTGATACGGGAGAGGGCAAGATGCCTGAACCGGAGGTGCTTCTTTCATATATTTTAAGAGAACTTGCACATGAGAAAGATATGAAAGGGCTTAAAGTATGTGTCACAGCAGGACCGACAAGAGAAACGATTGACCCTGTGAGATTTATATCTAACCGTTCAACAGGAAAGATGGGCTTTGCACTTGCTAAAAATGCTATGGAAAGAGGTGCTGATGTAACGCTTGTATCGGGACCTGTGGAATTAAAGGATGTACCATTTGTAAAAATGGTTCACGTTGAATCGGCAAGACAGATGTTTGAAGCGGTTACAAAAGAGGCGGAAACGGCAGATATAATAGTGAAAGCTGCAGCAGTTGCTGATTACAGACCGGCGGTTGTGGCAGATGAAAAAATCAAGAAAAAAGACGGCGATATGTCAATTGCACTTGAAAGAACTGATGACATAATAGGCACACTTGGTAAAACGAAACGTGATAATCTGTTCCTTTGCGGATTTTCAATGGAGACGGAACATATGCTTGAGAATTCAAAAGCAAAGCTTGAAAAGAAAAATCTTGATATGATAATTGCCAATAATGTGAAAGTCAAAGGTGCAGGCTTCGGGACGGATACGAATGTTGTCACACTGATAACAAAAGATGAGATAAAAGAGCTTCCGATTATGAGTAAGGAAGATGTGGCAGATGAGATTTTTAACAATATTCTTGCAAATAGAAAGGGGATAGTATGAAGAACTGGAAAGCGAAAACAATTATAGCAGGAACAATACTGCTTCTTATTGTAGCATCGGTTTATTATTATATAGCACTTCCGGCAATTAATATTCATTCGCCGGGATTCTGGAAGTTTATAATAGTTGTGCTTGTTGCCGCAATGATTATATATCTGCTGTTTCAGACTCGTTTTACGCAGAGTGCGGGGAGCGGGTATTTTTCGGCAGACAGATTTGGTATAGAATTTAAGACACCGCAGTCTGCAAAGATATTTAAGATAATGGCAGCAGTATGTATTGTGGTCGCTGCTGTTTTTGCCATTGGAAGCCTATTATCTTCAAAGATTATAAATGCTTCAAAATATCAGAAGCTTCTTGATGTTGAGACAAGAAGTTTTAAAGATGATATAAAAGAAGTTTCGTATGATCAGATTCCGATTCTTGACAAGGATTCGGCAGAGACAATTGGTAATCGTGTTATGGGAACAATGGTTGACCTTGTATCGCAGTTTGAAGTAAATGACATGTATACACAGATTAATTATAAGAACAAACCTGTGAGAGTTTCACCTTTACAATATGGAAGCCTGATAAAGTGGCTTACTAACAAATCAGACGGAATACCGGGATATATAAGAATTGACATGACAACACAGCAGGCTGAAGTTGTGCGTCTTGAAAAAGGCATCAGATATTCGACAAGTGACCATTTTGGTAGAAATATATACAGACATTTAAGATTTGCGTATCCGACATATATGTTTGATGATATAAGATTTGAGATTGATGATGACGGAACACCGTACTGGATATGTCCGGCAAAGAAATATAATGTAGGACTTTTCGGTGGTGTTACAGTAGGCCGTGTTGTTTTATGCAATGCGGTTACGGGACAGATGCAGGATTATGACGTAAGTGAAGTTCCACAGTGGGTAGACAAGGTTTATTCGGCTGATATGCTTATAAATCTATATGATTATTATGGAACACTCAAACACGGATTTTTGAACAGTGTACTGCGTCAGAAAGATTGTGTGAAAACTACTGACGGCTATAATTATATAGCTCTTGATGATGATGTATGGGTTTATACCGGTATAACATCAGTAGGACAGGATAAATCCAACGTAGGTTTTGTTCTTATGAACCAGAGAACCATGGAGACACGTTATTATGAGATTTCCGGTGCAGAAGAGAATTCTGCGATGAGTTCGGCTGAGGGAAAAGTGCAGCATCTTAATTATGCGGCAACATTTCCGCTGCTTCTTAATGTAGGAGGTGAGCCGACATATTTCATGGCTTTAAAGGACAGTGCCGGACTTGTAAAATCTTATGCTATGCTTAATATTGAAAAATATCAGAATGTTGCAATCGGCGAAACAGTGAGTGAATGTGAAGCTAATTATATTAAAATGATGTCACAGAGTGGTGTCATAACGCAGGAAAAGCAGGAAGAGAAAAACATTTCCGGAACAATAACAAAAATAATACAGACAGTAGTTGATGGCAATTCTCATTTTTATATAACAATTGACTCTTCGGATGCAATATTTGATGTCAATGTGATAGAAAATCCTGAGATAATAAAATATAATGCGGGTGATGTCATAAAACTTTCTTATACGGAAAATGATAAAACTAATGACGCGAAACCTGTAAAATAAAATAATCAGACATAATATAAGTGATATAATTGGTTAAATTGATTGTAAAATTTTTGCAAATGTAGTATAATGAACAAAATTAGCAATGCAATTTTTAAGGAGAAGGAAAATGGATATTATTGTTAAGTATATTGACGAGCTTTTAGAGAAAAGCACACCTGAAGCACCAATGTGGAATATTGAAAAGATTAAGCAGGGACTTAAATCTAAATGGAATTATATTGATGGATGTATGATTAAGGCCGTACTTCAGATGTATGCAATTTCAAAAGACGAAAAATATCTTAAATTTGCGGATGATTTTATTGATTATCGTGTATTTGAGGATGGAACAATTGACGGATATAATGTTGGTGAGAAAAATATCGATAATGTTAATGCGGGTAAGACACTTTTTGAACTTTATGACCTGACAGGAAAAGAAAAGTACAGAAAGGCAATTGACCTTGTTTATTCGCAGATAGAGATTATGCCAAGATGTAAATCTGGCAATTTCTGGCATAAAGATATATATCCAAATCAGGTATGGCTTGATGGCATGTATATGGGACAGCCATTTTATCTTGAATATGAGACAAGATTTAATAACAGAAAGAACTATGATGATATTTTTTCACAGTTTAAGTTTGTAATTGAAAATATGAGAAATCCACTTAACGGATTATATTTCCATGCAATGGATACAAGCAGAGAAGCATTCTGGTGTGATAAGGTAACAGGTCTTTCACAGCTCAGCTGGCTTCGTGCAATTGGCTGGTATTCAATGGCACTTCTTGACAGCCTTGAAATTGTAGACAATTCAGACCATAAGTTTGATGCAGAAGTTAAGATGTTACAGGATGCATTTGTTGATTTGATTAATTCAATGATTAAATATCAGGATGAGAGCGGTATGTGGTATCAGATAGTTAATTATGGCGGAATGGACAAGAATTATCTTGAGACAAGCGGAAGCTCAATTATGGCATATGCATTGCTTAAAGGTGTAAGACTTGGCATTCTTCCTGAATCATATGTAGAATATGCTAAGAAAGCTATTGATGGTATCTGTGACAAGTATTTAAAGACAAAAGAAGGCGAGATGTCACTTGGAGGAATTTGTCTTGTTGCCGGACTTGGCGGTAAAGACAGAAGACCTGGTACATACGATTATTACATGTCAGAACCAATCGTTGAAGATGATGCAAAGGGTGTTGGACCATTCCTTCTTGCATATACAGAATTATTAAGATATCAGAATAAGTAAAATGATGGGGACGTGCATAAGAATTATGTGCGTCCCTTTTTTAAAAATCTGTGTGGAACATTTGTTATACAGAAGGTTATTTGATTAATAAAATAAAGTCATTTTAAATAAGCAAAAGAAAGGGAAAAAATATGAAGCCATATATAACAGCGGAAGAAGTAATAGAAAAGCAGGGAGAAAATCAGAGAACATATCGTTTTCTTACAACAGAAAATGGTTGTGTAAACGGATGTGCTTCAGGAACAACAGTTTATGCAAATACAGAATTTTCAGACCATCCGGGTGCACATGATGATCAGGAAGGTTTTTATGTGCTTGAAGGTGAAGGTTTTGCCAAGCTTGATGATTTGGTATTTCCGATAAAAGCAGGAGATTCATTTGTTGCACTTGCGGGAGTAAAACACACATTAAGAACTAAAGAAGGATGTACTCCTGTAAAAGTATTCTGGTTTCACAGTGGCATTTAAGAATGTATTAAGATGAGAAATTTTATCGTCTGACGCAAAATAACTAAAATAAAAAAGTTGTGGCATGACTTTTGTTGATGTATAATAAATCACAAATTGAATGATTGAAAAGGAGAAATAAAATGTTTAAGATTAATGACAATTATCTCAAATTGCCGGGAAGTTATCTTTTTTCAACAGTTGCAAAGAAAGCTGCCGCATTTACGGCTGCCAATCCTGACAAGAAAGTTATCAAGTTAAGTATTGGCGATGTAACGCAGCCTCTTGCACCTGCAATAATCGATGCATTGCATAAATCAGTTGATGAGATGGCTCACGCAGAGACATTCCATGGCTATGCACCTGATTTGGGATATGAATTTTTAAGAAGCACAATTGCTGAAAATGATTACAAGAGCCGTGGATGTGATATTTCTGCAGATGAAATTTTTGTAAGTGATGGTGCCAAGTCTGATTCTGGTAACATTGGGGATATTTTCTCCGTAGATAATAAAATTGCAGTTTGTGACCCTGTATATCCTGTATATGTTGATACTAATGCAATGTCAGGAAGAACAGGAGATTATCTTGTTGACCAGCAGAAGTGGAGCAACGTAATCTATATGCCATGTACAGAAGCAACTAACTTTGCACCTGAGATTCCAAAGGAAACACCTGATATCATTTATCTTTGTTTTCCTAATAATCCTACAGGTTCAACTATCACAAAATCACAGCTTCAGGAATGGGTTGATTATGCTAATAAAGTAGGTGCTGTTATCATATATGATGCGGCTTATGAGGCATATATTTCAGAAGATGATGTTCCACATTCAATCTATGAGTGTGAAGGTGCAAGAACATGTGCCATTGAGCTTAGAAGCTTTTCTAAGAATGCAGGATTTACAGGTTTAAGACTTGGATTTACTGTAATTCCTAGAGATTTAAAGAGTGGCGAGACAACACTTCACAGTCTTTGGGCAAGAAGACATGGAACTAAGTTTAATGGTGCTCCTTATATCGTTCAGCGTGCAGGCGAGGCTGTATATTCAGAAGCTGGCAAAAATCAGACAAAAGAGCAGATTGCTTACTATATGAAAAATGCAAAGGTTATCAAGGAAGGTCTTAAAGAGGCTGGATATTCTGTATCGGGCGGTGTAAACGCACCATATATCTGGTTAAAGACACCTGATAATATGTCATCATGGGATTTCTTTGATTATCTTCTTGAAAAAGCTAATGTACTTGGTACACCTGGTTCAGGTTTCGGTCCAAGCGGTGAAGGATACTTCAGATTGACTGCATTTGGTTCATATGAGAATACAGTCGAGGCTATTAAAAGAATCAAAAGAATGTAATTAATAATATTTTAAATATGTATCCGTAAAATAAAAGCTGTCGTCAAGGGAAATGTCAGATATCCGTTGGCGGCAGCTTTTTATATAGTTCATTATTTTGGCCTATAGTTGTAATTGTGATTGCAGTAATTGTTATTATCGGTGCTGCGGCAGGCGGCAGCAGTGCAAAAAAGGTTTCGTCATCAGACGGTGCTTCACAGGGAGTAAGTTCAAATACAACACCTTCAAGCGATAAGACTACATTCGGAATTGGCGATACGGCTGAGTTAAAATCTGTTCAGATGACACTTGTCAATGCAGAAGAATTTGGAGGGGCAGATTTCTTTACACCGCAGGACGGATATGCGATAAGCCAGAGCATGACAGGTGCATCGGCATGGGACAAAAATGGTAAAAAGACACTTGACGGCACGGTTGCACCGGGAAAGAAGTTAAGCGGCGTTATCGTATATGAAGTGCCGTCTGACTGGAAAGAACTTGAAGTGTCATATTCACCGAGCTTCTGGGGTAAGGCTATGACATTCATAGTTCCTAAAAATTAACACAAAACTTTTATAAAAGAATTTGGCAAAACATATGGAAATCTTTACGGAAATGCGGTAATATCTAAGTATAAATTACAGAAAATTATTTTACAGTTATATGGAGGTTTTTTATGTGGCTTGCAGATTTAAAAAATGGTAACTACCGCAATCCGGTTCTTTATGCCGATTATTCAGACCCTGATGCAATAAGAGTCGGAGATGATTATTTTATGATTTCATCATCATTTTGTAATGCACCGGCACTTCCGGTTCTTCATTCAAAAGATCTGGTAAATTGGAAAGTAGTTAATTATGTTTTGGACAAGATTCCTGAATTCAGATACAGAAATCCTATTCATGGCTGTGGTGTGTGGGCACCTTCAATCCGTTATCATGAGGGTACATATTATGTATGTTTCCCTATGCCTGATGAGGGAATTTATATGACTACGACAAAAGATCCATTTGGAAAATGGAGCGAACCTGTTAATATAAGACCGGGTGCAGGTTGGATTGATCCATGTCCTTTCTGGGACGATGATGGAAAAGCATATCTTGTAGCAGGTGTGGCAAAGAGCCGTATAGGTTATAAGAGTGTGCTTCATATGGTTGAGATGCAGTCTGATGGCATGGGACTTATCGGCGATGAAGTCAAGATTTTTGACGGCAACGAAAATGACCAGGTTACAATCGAAGGACCTAAGATGTATAAAAGAAATGGCTGGTATTATGTATTTGCACCTGCCGGAGGTGTTAAGACAGGATGGCAGACAGTTCTTCGTTCAAAGAATGTATTTGGACCTTATGAATACAAGGTTGTTATGCGTCAGGGTGATTCACCTGTAAATGGTCCTCATCAGGGTGCCTGGGTAGATACACAGACCGGCGAGGATTGGTTCTTACATTTTCAGGATGTATATGCAGGCGGAAGAATAGTTCACCTCCAGCCTATGCACTGGGAGAATGACTGGCCTGTAATCGGTGTAAACAAACCTGGTAACGACTATGGCGAACCAGTTATGGAATATAAAAAGCCTGATATAGGAAAGAGTGAGGCGGAGCTTGCCGATAAGAATCTGTATCCTGTATGCGAGCCTGATACAAGCGATGATTTCACAGGTGATAAGCTTGGAATGCAGTGGCAGTGGAATGCCAATTTTGAAGATTCGTGGTATTCACTTGAAAATAATCAGTTAAAGTTAAATGCAGTTGCAGCTTCACCTTTAAGACCTCTTGGCGATTTACGCAATCTTTTGTTACAGAAGTGGCCGGCACCGGAATTTTGTGCAGAGACAAAGATGAATCTTGCAGAATTAAAAGACGGCGATACAGCTGGTTATATTTCACTTGGAATGAAATATATTGCAATTTCTGTTACAAATAATAATGGAAATCTTGAAATGAAATTTGTGCGTGGTTTACAGGATTTTGACTGCGATGCGGCATATACAGACGAAAAAGCTGAAAAGACAACAGCTCTTAAAGATTCTGATTTTACAGATGCAAATAAGACAATATGGTTCAGATACAAGGTGAACGTAAAAGAGCACATAACACATTATGAGCTTGGACTTCCTGTAAAAGATGCACCGCTGGAAGAACTTATACTTGAGTACAGTTTTGACGGTGTAAATTATACAAAGGCGATTGAAACAGAGGCAAAAGCAGGACGCTGGGTTGGCGTAAAGAGCGGTATGTTTGCATGCCATGATAGCAGCAAAAAAACAGAAGCAGGATATGTTACTGTTGATTATGTAGAATACAAATAATTTATAGAAGAGAGTTCCAGAACCCTGAAATGATTTTAAAATTGATAGGGTTTTGGAGCTTTTTTTCTGTATTATTTGCATTTTTGATTTTTATTTACAGAGACAAAGATAACTGACTGTGTTAATCTTTAAGTAAAGATTATCTTAATAACGGAGGAAAAAAATGGCTGAAAGTTGTTGTAACAAAGCATGTATTGTTCAGGGGGAAAAATATCGTTTTTCGGTGCTTACGCCGTTTATGATGAGAATGGAATATTCAGAGACTGGTGTGTTTGAAGATTTACAGACACAGACTGTGCTTAACAGGGAATTTCCGGTACCGGAATATACAGTGACACAAAGTGACGACCGCCTTGAGATAGAGACAGAAGCATTTCATATGATATACGATAAAAAGAAATTTAGTGAAGAAGGACTTTTTATAGATGTAAAATATGATTTTACCAATTACGGTGGAAGGTGGTATTTTGGTGCAAAGACGTATAGTTTTCCGCCTCGTGAGCATAATCTCAAAGGCACAATGAGAACTCTTGACAGGGCTGACGGGGAAGTTGAACTTGAATACGGGCTTATGGATAAGAGTGGAAGGACGTTTTTTGATGACAGCAAATCGTTTGTGTTTGATGAAGAAAATATGCCATCAAAAAGGAAAAATGAAGAGATTGATGTTTATTATCTTGCATATGGGCGTGATTATTTTGCGTGTCTGCGTGATTTCTATAAATTATCGGGGGCTGTTCCTCTTCTTCCAAGATACGCTCTTGGAAACTGGTGGAGCAGGTATTGGAAATACAGTGAAGAAAGCTACATGGAGCTGCTGATGGAATTTGAAAAAAGAAATATACCATTTTCCGTTGCTGTTATGGATATGGACTGGCATATAGTCGATGTGCCGATGGAATCTGGCGGCGGATGGACAGGATATACATGGAATAATGATTTATTTCCGAATCCGTAAAGATTTTTGTCATGGCTGCATGAACATAATTATCATGTAACACTTAATGTCCATCCGGCATCAGGTATCCGTAATTTTGAAAAAATGTATACAGATATGGCAGAGTATCTAGGAATTAATCCTGACAGTAAAAAAACTATAGAGTTTGATATGACTAACAAAGAGTTTGTTGAGGCGTATTTTAAGTTTGTACATCATCCACATGAAAATGCTGGAGTTGATTTCTGGTGGATAGACTGGCAACAGGGCAACAACGGAGGAGCAAGCGGAATTGACCCATTATGGATGCTTAATTATTTTCATTTTAAAGATATGGAAAAAAGAGGAAGAAGAGGACTTATTCTTTCGAGGTATGGCGGACTTGGAAGCCATAGGTATCCGATAGGATTTTCTGGAGATACGATAGTTACATGGAAATCGCTTGAATTTCAGCCTTATTTTACAGCAACGGCATCAAATGTGGGATATACGTGGTGGAGTCATGATATAGGCGGTCATATGAACGGATATAAAGACAACGAGCTTGCATTAAGATGGTATCAGTTTGGTGTGTTTTCACCGATAAACAGGCTTCACAGCAGCTCTAATCCGTTCTGTGGAAAAGAACCATGGAATTATCCTGAGCCATACTGCAGTGATATGGAAAAGATTTTAAGATTCAGGCATGCACTTATTCCATATATGTACACACTTAATTACAGGTGTCATTGCGAGCATATTCCTGTAATAATACCAATGTATTATTATTATCCATTTGAGGAGAAAGCATATAGTTATAAAAATCAATATTTTCTTGGTAGTGAAATGCTTGTGTGTCCTGTTACAACAAAGATTGATGAAGATTCACAAAAAAGCGGTGAGGAATGTTTTATACCAGCCGGAATATGGACAGATATATTTACCGGTGATGTATACAATGGCGGTAAAAATGGAAAAAGTCAGATTTTATGTAGAAATCTTCAAAGTATTCCTGTGCTTGGACGTGCAGGTGCAATAATACCGCTTGCTTCGGAATGTGGCAGTAATGATATTATTAATCCGAAAAAAGTTGATGTGGTTATATGTCCGGGTGCATCAAATACATTTGTTATGTACGAAGATTCTGGAGATGGATTTGATTACGAAAAAGGCGAATATGCTTTGACAGAGTTTGTGCTCGACTGGAATGAAGATAAGGCAAAAATAAGCATAGATGTAAGCGGTGACTTATCGGTAATTCCACGAAACAGAAAGTACCGTTTTATATTAAGAGGATTTGCACGTGGTATAAGATTTGAAAATGCAGATAATGCCAAATACGATATAAAAACAAATACATGGACAGTTACATGTAACTGTGATGGTGCGTCAGAGCTTGAAATATTTGCTGATAATGAAGAAAACAATCTTGTATACAACGGTGAAAATGTTAATGATAAAATATATGATTTTCTTCTGCAGGCACAGATGGATAATAATGACAAGAGAAGTATTTACAGATTATTTACATCCGGTGAGGACAAAAATGTTATTATGTCCAATATCATGTCTATGAAACTTAATGATAAAGTTACAGATGCAATTATGGAATATCTTTTGTGATATTACATAATAATGCAAAAATAAAGTGAAATCGGAGTAAAATTTAATTTTTTTGTTGACATTAAAAAAATGATATATTATAGTTATAAAAGATTTGGATAAGAGTTATCCAACATGCAGACCACATGGTTATATTACATGTTAAGCCTTGCGGACGGGCGGGTCGGTTGCCGAGTGTGACAAGGGCACACATTATTGATTGGGTTAGAAGCCCAAATTTTATAAGTTGATTTTTAAAATTATCATGCGAAGGTGCATATCATCTTGTGAAACGGTCAATAAGAGCGGTAACAGTGACTTACTTGGATAAACTCTGAAAGGTCAGAATCTCAGTGCTTTGTATACATGAAGTAATATGTATACGTACATGTACAGGGATTAATAAAAGAATGATTGAATATACTACAGGCGTGATTAATTTTAAATTAATCACGCCTTTTTGTGCCTTACGGCACACATTTTACGTTGGCAGCAAGCCAAAGTCCGTATTTTACGAAAATTTAGAATTTGTATTATACGGAAATCTGACGGCCGCTGCGATAATATAATGGCAGGGAGAGAGGAAATGGATTTAAAAAGACAGGCATCAGCTCCATTGTATGAGGCTATCGAAAGATTCAGAAAAAAAAGAATAGTTCCGTTTGATGTTCCGGGACACAAACGTGGCAGAGGTAATCCCGAACTTGTTGATTTACTTGGTGAACGATGTGTGGGAATTGATGTAAATTCAATGAAACCGCTTGATAATCTTTGTCATCCGGTTTCGGTAATAAAAGAGGCAGAAGAGCTGACGGCAGATGCGTTTGGTGCAGAGCATGCTTTTTTCATGGTTGGTGGAACAACGCAGGCGGTACAGAATATGGTACTTTCAGTCTGTAAGGCAGGCGATGAGATTATTGTTCCAAGAAATGTTCATAAAAGTGTTATCAATGCGTTGATTTTGTGCGGTGCAATACCTGTTTATCTTAACACGGAGATTAATGCAAAGTTAGGAATCGTACTCGGAGTAACCGTAGAACAGGTTGAAAAGACGATTCAGGAGCACCCGCGGGCAGTAGCGGTTCTTGTAAATAATCCGACATATTACGGAATATGCTCTGACATAAAGGGAATATGTGACATAGCTCATTCATACGGATTGAAAGTGCTTGCCGATGAAGCACACGGAACACATCTTTATTTCGGGGATAATCTTCCAATGAATTCCATGAAAGCGGGAGCGGACATGGCAGCTATATCAATGCACAAATCCGGTGGTTCGCTTACACAGAGTTCAATTCTTCTGACGAATAACGGAATGAATGCGGATTATGTCCAGACAATTATCAATATCACGCAGACCACAAGTGCATCGTATCTTCTTATGACGAGCCTTGATATATCAAGGCGTAATCTTGCATTAAGGGGAAGGCAGTCATTTGCAAAAGTTAGTGAGTGGTCACAGTATGCAAGGGATGAAATTAATTCAATAGGCGGTTATTATGCTTATGGTAAAGAGCTTGTAAACGGAGGTACGGTATACGATTATGATGTCACAAAGCTGTGCGTGTATACAAGAGATATAGGACTTGACGGAATAGAGGTCTATGACATTTTAAGGGATGAATATGATATCCAGATTGAGTTTGGTGATATAGGAAATATTATGGCATACATTTCAATCGGAGACAGAATTCAGGATATTGAGCGTCTTGTCGGTGCACTTGCCGAAATAAGCCGTATTTACTCAAAAGAAGAGAAAAGATTTGAGGTAGACAGGCAGATGCTTCTTCCGAGGGTTCTTGCATCTCCGCAGGAAGCTTTTTACGCCGAAAAAATAAAAATGCCTATACGCGATACGAAAGGTCATATTTCAGGTGAATTTGTAATGGCATATCCGCCTGGAATACCGATACTGGCACCGGGTGAGGAAATTACGGAAGAAATTATTGATTACATACAATATTCCGTTGAAAAAGGATGTTCAATGCAGGGAATGGAAGATTCGGCTCTTGAATATCTGAATGTATTAAAAATATAAAAAATAAATGAAATATAAAGAATAAACAATGTATAATTTGGAGGGCAATATGGAATTTTGGTTTTCGGAGCTGCACTCGCCGCATGTTAAGTTTGACATACGTGTGGAAAAGCAGTTATTTTCAGGAAAAAGCGATTATCAGAGGATAGATGTGTTTGAATCGCCTGAATTCGGTAAATTCCTGACACTTAACGGAAGCGTTATATTTTCGGAGCAGGATTGCTTTATTTATAATGAAATGGTTGTGCATGTGCCGATGGCGGTGCACCCTGATGTGAAAAATGTTCTTATCATTGGCGGTGGTGATGGCGGCGTATCAAAAGAATTATTGCAATATGACAATATCGAAAATATAGATATTGTCGAGCAGGACAGCATGTTTGTCGATGTGTGCAGGGAGTATTTCCCGGAGACCTCAATAGGTCTTGATGATGAAAGAGTGCATATATACAATTATGATGCGTTGAGATTTCTCCGCTCGAAAATGAATGAGTATGACCTTATCATAAATGATGCAACTGACCCGTTTGGAGCGTCTGAGGGACTGTTTACAAGAGAATTTTACGGAAGCTGTTACAAGGCGTTAAAAGATGACGGAATACTTGTGTATCAGCACGGAAGCCCATTTTATGACGAGGATGAGGATGCATGCAGGAGCATGCATAAAAAAGTATTTCACACATTTCCGATAAGCAGGGTATATCAGGCACACATACCTACAAGCCCGTCAGGTTACTGGCTTTTCGGTTTTGCTTCAAAGAAGTATCATCCGCTTAAAGATTTTAAGGCAGACGAGTGGAAAAAAAGAGACATATATACAGAATATTACACAACTAATCTTCATACAGGAGCATTTATGCTTCCAAAGTATGTTGAAGAATTATTAGAACAGGAGGAAAAATAATGAGCAGAGTATTAGTAATCGGATGTGGAGGCGTTGCCTCAGTTGCAATTCACAAAATATGTCAGGTGAGTGATGTATTTACTGATTTGTGTATTGCGAGCAGGACAGTGAGCAAGTGTGATGTGCTTGCAGAAGAATTAAAGGGAAATACAAAGACAAACATCACAACAGCAAAGGTTGATGCGGATAACACAGATGAGGTTATTGCATTGATAAATAAATTCAAGCCTGATGTTGTTCTTAATGTTGCACTTCCGTATCAGGATTTAACGATTATGGATGCATGTCTTGCATGCAAAGTTCCTTATGTTGACACTGCAAATTATGAGTGTGAGGATACGGATAATCCTGAGTGGAGAAAGGTGTATGAGGAAAGATGCAAAAGCCTCGGTTTTACAGCATATTTTGACTATTCATGGCAGTGGGCTTACAGGGAAAAATATAAAGAGGCAGGAATTACGGGACTTTTGGGAACTGGTTTTGACCCGGGTGTTACAAGTGTATTTACAGCATATGCACAGAAACACTATTTCGATGAAATACATACAATAGATATTCTCGACTGCAACGGTGGCGATCACGGTTATCCTTTTGCAACAAACTTTAATCCTGAAATAAATCTGAGGGAAGTTTCTGCACCGGGTTCTTATTGGGAAGACGGACACTGGGTTGAGATTCCGCCTATGTCAATCAAGCGTGAATATGATTTTGAGGGCGTAGGAATGAAGGATATGTATCTTTTGCACCATGAAGAAATAGAAGCACTTGCCGCAAATATTCCTCATGTTAAGAGAATCCGTTTCTTTATGACATTCGGACAGAGTTATCTTACACACATGAAATGCCTCGAAAATGTAGGTATGTTAAGAACAGATCCTGTTGAATTTAACGGTCAGCAGATAGTTCCTATACAGTTTTTAAAAGCACTTCTTCCAGATCCTGCTTCCCTCGGTCCAAGAACAGTCGGAAAGACTAATATTGGCTGTATATTTACGGGAATTAAGGACGGAAAAGAAAGAAAAATATATATTTACAATGTATGCGACCATCAGGAGTGTTACAGAGAAGTCGGTTCACAGGCTATTTCTTATACGACAGGTGTTCCTGCGATGATTGGAACAATGCTTGTTGCAAAAGGAGTATGGAATAAACCGGGAGTATTTACGACAGATGAGTTTGATCCTGATCCATATATGGACGCACTTAACAAATACGGACTTCCATGGAAAGTTGACGAAAATCCCGTACTGGTTGATTGATATTAAAGTGCCGTAAACGGATATTTTTTGTGGATTACAAGGAGAATTATTATGAAATTTGATGAGTTAAAGACACCCGCTTATGTTATTGATGAAAAAAAACTTATACATAATCTTGAAATATTAAAGAGTGTCGAAGAGCATACGGGGTGTCATATACTTCTTGCACAGAAAGCATTTTCATCATATGCGTTGTATCCGCTTATATCGCAATACATAAGCGGAACAACGGCAAGCGGGATTTTTGAGGCAGAACTCGGGCATGAGTGCATGGGAAAAGAAAATCATGTTTTTGCACCTGCATTTACAGATGAAGATATGGATAAACTTGTAAAAATATGTGACCATGTTGTCTTTAACTCAGTAAATCAGCTTATATGCCATAAAGAGAAGTGTATAAATAACAGAGTGAGCTTCGGACTGCGTGTTAATCCTGAGCATTCAACACAGGGAGACCATGCAATATATGATCCATGTGCCCCGGGCAGCAGACTTGGAGTAACAGAAGAAAATCTGAAAAAAGCACTGCAGAAAAATCCTGATGCACTTGCCGGAATGGAGGGTATTCACTTTCATACACTATGTGAGCAGAATTCCGATGATTTAGAGAAAACCCTAAATGTTGTTGAAGAAAAATTCGGCTTTCTGCTGCAGTCTGACAGTATAAAATGGGTCAACTTTGGCGGTGGACATCATATAACAAGGGATGATTATGATATAAAAAGGCTTGAAAAGTGCATAAATCATGTTAAAAAAACTTATAATGTGGATGTTTATGTCGAACCCGGAGAGGCTGTTGCATTAAATGCCGGTTATCTTGTAACAACTGTTCTTGATAAGGTGGAAAACGGGATAACAACACTTATACTTGATGCATCAGCGGCATGTCATATGCCAGATGTGCTTGAAATGCCATATGTGCCGCCATTAAGAGATGCCGTAAAGCTTGATGATATCAATGCCGATATATGGGAAAAGCCTGCTGATGGAAGATTCAGGTACAGATTATCGTCATATACATGTCTTGCAGGTGACATAACCGGTGATTATGAGTTTGATTCAGAAGTAAATGCAGGAGACAGGCTTGTATTTGAGGATATGGCAATATATTCAATGGTAAAAAACAATACATTTAACGGAATACCATTGCCAGACATTGCAATTATGGATGCAAATGGCGATTGCAGGTTATGGAAACATTTTGATTACGATGAGTTTAAAAGGAGATTGTAAATTGGGTGAATTATTACGTAATCCAGCTTACGACGGATTTCGTATGCCGGCGGAATTTGAGCAGCATCATGGATGTATTATGATTTGGCCTGAAAGACCGGGGTCGTGGGCATATGAAGCAAGAGAGGCGAGAAAGGCATTTTGTTCAATAGCAGAAGCGATAGGAGAAAGCGAACAGGTTTATATGCTGGTTTCAGAAAGACAGTATGAAAATGCCATTCAAATGCTTTCGGACAAAATAAGATTAGTTATTATGGATTCCGATGATGCATGGGCAAGAGATACAGGACCGACATTTGTCGTAAGCGGCGATGCTGATGTTTCGTATAAAGATAGAATTTTAAGAGGAATTAACTGGAAGTTCAATGCATGGGGCGGTGAGTATGATGGATTGTATGCTGACTGGAGCAGGGATGATAAGATTGCGATAGAGTTTATGAAGCATTTCGGATGTGATTATTACAATGCAGCACCATTTGTTCTTGAAGGCGGTTCTATACACACAGATGGAGAAGGAACACTTCTTGTTACAGAAAATTGTCTTTTAAGCAAAGGACGTAATCCGGAACTTACAAAGCCACAGATTGAAGAAAAACTTAAAATGTATTGTAATGTCCACAAAATAATATGGCTTCCTTGTGGAATATATAATGACGAAACCAACGAGCATGTGGATAACGTGTGTGCATTTACATCGCCGGGTGAGGTTGTTCTTGCATGGGCGGATGACAAAAATGATCCACAGTACGAGATGAGCATGTCATGTCTTAAAGTTCTTGAAAATGAAACAGATGCGAAAGGAAGAAAAATAAAGGTTAGGAAACTTCCAATTCCTTCAAATCATATATGCATAACGGAGTATGACCTTAAAGGACTTGAATTTGAGGACGGTGAGGATGAAAGGGAAGCAGGAGAGAGACTTGCTGCATCATATGTCAATTTTTATATATCAAACAAAGCAGTTATAGTTCCCCAGTTTGGTGATAAAAATGATAAAGCAGCATGTGATATTTTATCGGAGGCATTTCCTGAAAGACAGATAATTCCAGTGTATGCAAGGGATATAATTGTCGGAGGCGGCAATATACACTGCATTACACAGCAGATACCGAAAGCGGAAGGTTTTGACTGATATTATATTTTTGAAAATTTGAGGAGAGATAAAATGCGAAAAGTAAAATACGCAGGCATCCAGATGCAATGCACAAAATCTGTAGAAGAAAATATCGCAAAAGCGGATAAAATGGTTCGCAAAGCAGCATCAGAAGGAGCAAAGATTATTCTTCTGCCGGAGCTTTTTGAAAGACAATATTTCTGTCAGGAAAGAAATTATGATTATTATTTATACGCACGCAGTTTAGAAGAAGATGAAGCGGTTAATCATTTTAAAAAAGTTGCGGCTGAACTTGAAGTTGTGCTTCCGATAAGTTTTTATGAAAAAGACGTAAATGTTTTTTATAATACGACTGCAGTTATCGATGCAGACGGGAGTGTTCTTGGAATTTACCGAAAAACACATATTCCGGATGACCATTATTATCAGGAAAAGTTTTATTTTACACCGGGAGATACAGGATTTAAGGTGTGGGATACAAGATATGGTAAAATAGGAATCGGAATATGCTGGGACCAGTGGTTTCCGGAAACTGCGAGAGGAATGGCTGTTCAGGGAGCGGAAATATTATTTTATCCAACAGCGATAGGTTCTGAGCCGATTCTTGAAGTTGACAGTATGCCACACTGGAGAAGATGTATGCAGGGACATGCAGCCTGCAATGTAATTCCTGTTGTCGCTGCTAACAGAATTGGAGAGGAGTGTGTAGAGCCATCAGATGAAAATGGCGGACAGAAATCTTCACTTGTATTTTATGGTTCTTCATTTGTCACGGATTCCACAGGAGAAATTGTTATGCAGGCATCGCGTGATAAAGAAGAAATAGTATACGGCGAGTCGGATTTAGATGAAAACCGTGATTTGAGAGTGAGCTGGGGGCTGTTTCGTGACAGACGTCCCCAAATGTATCATTTTTAAATTTTTTTGTCTTGTAAATAATAATAGATGTCTATGATATCACCATGAGCGGATTTGCAAATATAGCTGCAGGGAGCTTATTATAATACAGAAGACAGAAGTTGTGATGACGGTACTTAGTATGCGGCGTCGTATTCTGTCTTCTTTTTTTGCACCATAATTTTGTGTATGCCATAATATAGTTAATAATATTAAGCATATTGTGTTTTTTTTAAAATAAAACATACAGATAAAAATTGTAATTGTAATTTATGATATTTGCTGTATAATAAATATACAGTAAATTAATTGATACGGTTATAAAGAATGGGGAGAGATGTATGCGAGGAGATATTTTTAAGAAGACATGTGAGTATATTTTGGTATTAATGATGGTTTGTATACTGCTTTTAACAGGATGTTCGGAAAGCAATGATACAGATGAAGATGATATGATTAAAGCTGAAGAATTGTCAGGAATAAGTGCTGTCAGTCTTGTAATCGGGAGTGACAATTATGAACCATATAATTACATTGATGAGTCTGGTGAAAATGTTGGTATTGATGTGGATATTGCAAAGGAGGCGTGCCGCAGGCTGGGGATAACACCTGTTTTTAAGCAGATTACATGGGACAGGAAGGATAGCTTTCTTGACAGTAATGAGATTGATTGTCTGTGGGGAAGTTTTACAATGAGCGGAAGAACTGATGATTACAGATGGGCGGGACCATATATGTACAGCCGTCAGGTTGTTGTTGTAAGGAAAGACAGAGGAATCAATTCATTTGCTGATTTAAAGGGCAAAAGAATTGCAGTGCAGTCAACATCAAAACCGGAACATATCATATTAAGTGGTGAAGATGATAGAATTCAGGGAGTTTCTGCTGTTTACAGCATGTCTACAATGAGTGAATTGTATGCGAGTCTGAGAAAAGGATATATAGATGCTGCGGCAGGACATGAGGTTGCAATTAAAAGATTTGTTGATACTAACCCGCAGCAGTTTATTATTCTTGATGAGACATTATATAAATCCGAACTTGGAGTTGCATTTAAAAAGGGAAGGTGTGATGATATTCCGGATATACTTAATGATATATTAAAGCAGATGATTGATGATGGAACGATTAAAAAAATTGCTGAATCATATGGAATTAACGCAGATATATCTATGGGGGATAATTAAATGAGAGCTATAAAAAAAGATGAAATAAGCGTTAAGATGGTATATACTGTGACATTTATAGGATTGTTTCTGATATTTGCGGTATATGGTCTTTTTACAGTGTATGATGTACGCAGGACAGAAAAAGCAGCAGACAAAACGCTTCTTTTTGCAAAGGCAAGAATTTTAAGATATGAAGATTATAAAGAAAATGACAAAGTAAAGAGTTTGTACAGACTGCTTGATAAAACGACAGAAGCAGCCAGATGCCTTGACAAAGAAGTATATGATGAAAGTTTTTTCGAGGATTATGTTTATGAACAGAGACTCGGAGGAATATGTATATTTGATTCGGATATGAAGTGTGAATATTTTACTGAGGATTCGGACATATGGTGGAAAAAGATTTCTGACAGTGCTAATATCGATAATAATGTTATTACACAGATTATAGAATACCCATTGAAATCATACATGACAAGAATTGAACTTGATGATGGTGAATATGATATGGCAGCCGTTTCTAGAAGAGATAAAGGTGGAATTGTCATTGCATATGAAAAGAAACAGCCGGGATTTGAAAACAATGGTGATATAACAATGGAATCACTTATAACGGATTTTACATTTGAAAATGATGGAATTGTTTTTATATCGTGTGATGATAAAATTGTTAATTGTAATATTGAGGAATATCAGGGGAAGACTTTAAGCGAATATCAAGATGTTTTTTTGGAAGACTGGAATGATGGTGGCAACAAAATGGTAAAGTTTGGTTTGTCACAGTCTGAGTGGTATGGCAGCAGGATGATATATGGAAGATATGGGATATATGTATTTTTTCCATCATCATCAATTTACAGTGACCGTACAAAAGCGGTTATATTCTGTACGGGTGCATACATAACAATGCTTGTTCTTGCTATGGCAATAAGGCAGCATATACTTTATATAAACACAAGACAGCTTGACAAGCAGTTTCGTATAATCAAGTCGATAAGCAGCATATATTCTGCACTTATTCTTATCGATATTAAGAATGACCAGTGGGAACTTATAAAAATTCCAGAAAAGCTCGATTATATTTTTGACCAGAAACATAACGTAAAACAGATGCTTGAAGACTATACAAGTAACCGGATTATTCCGTCTCAAAGAGATTCTTTCAGAAAGTTTGCAGATATTAATACACTTATGACACGTCTGGAGCAGAGCCGTTATCTTGAATATACTGTTGAAAATATTAACAGCAGATGGTATATGATTGCAGTTGTTCCGCAAAGTTATGATAAAAATGGGCATATAGCTGCTATTCTCATGCTTTTTCGTGATATTACAGAAGAAAAGCTTCGTGAGTTAAAATACCAGCATCAGTTAAAGGCAGCTGCACAGCAGGCAGAAAAGGCTAACGTTGCCAAAACAGATTTCCTTAGACGTATGAGTCATGATATAAGAACCCCTATTAATGGTATAAGAGGAATGG